>Ga0302185_10002298_pt1 | contig 12667 bp, 11 predicted proteins | sample II_Bog_E1_1_FD_200231 | JGI IMG/M metagenome (GOLD analysis project Ga0302185, IMG submission 200231) | Peat permafrost microbial communities from Stordalen Mire near Abisko, Sweden - II_Bog_E1_2 | ecosystem: Environmental > Terrestrial > Soil > Wetlands > Peat | place: Sweden: Abisko... | reverse complement strand
GGTAAATTACGGGCGCTGATATCTGGCTAATTTAAAACTTTCATTAAAACAACTAAATGGCTTTACAAACTATGCCCGAAGATTTTGATTATAATTCAACCAGGAATAAACTTATCCTGTCTGAATATGGCCGCAACGTGCAGAACATGGTTAAATATATTGTGGCGTTGCCTACAAAAGAAGAGCGGAACCGGTACGCACAGGTGGTTATCGACCTGATGGGCTTTCTGAACCCGCACCTTCGCGACGTTGCCGACTTTAAACATAAACTATGGGACCACTTGCATATCATCTCTGATTTTAAAATCGATGTTGATTCGCCTTACCCAAAGCCTTCTCCAGAGGCTATACACATGAAACCCGAGCCCTTAAGATATCCGCACCAGCGTATTAAATACAAGCATTATGGTAAAACCATAGAGCTGATGATTGAAAAGGCAAAAAGCATTGATGACCCCGACCGTAAACGGCATATGGTACAGGCAGTCGCCAATTTTATGAAAATGGCCTATGTGCAATGGAACAAGGACTCGGTTACTGACGAAACTATACTTGCCGATTTGTATAATTTATCTGGCGGCCAGTTAAAACTGGAAGAAAATATTAATCTGAACAGGGTGGAGTACCGCGCCAATACGCATAGCAACAATCAAAACAGCAGGGGCGGCGGACGTACAAATAACAACCAAAATAACCGTGGCGGCGGCGGGCGTACAAATAATCCCCGAAATAACAATAACCAAAATAGAAACCGTAATAACGGCGGCGCTAAAAAATATTAGTTGAGTCCATGGTCGATAGTCCATAGACCATGGTCATCATCATTCCGAAATTATAAACCATTAAATTAAGGCTATGGACTATGGACCATCGTCTATGGACTATAATTTATGAACCAATTATGAATAACGCGTTTGAGATATACGGCGGCAAACCGCTAAGAGGAGAAATTGTGCCCCAGGGCGCCAAAAATGAAGCTTTGGAGGTTTTGTCGGCGGTACTTTTAACGGGCGAAAAAGTTACCATCAGCAATATCCCTGATATTAAAGATGTTAATAAGCTGATTGAGCTATTGGGCGATATGGGCGTTATAGTTGAAAAATTGGCGGCCGATACTTACAGCTTTGAAGCCAAAACTATAGACCTTGATTTCTTTCTTTCTGATACTTTTAAAGAAAAAGGCGGCGGCCTGCGTGGGTCCATCATGATCGTTGGCCCGCTATTAGCCCGTTTCGGAAAAGCAGCCATACCAAAACCAGGCGGTGATAAAATAGGGCGCCGACGTTTAGATACCCACTTCCTGGGTTTCGAAAAATTGGGCGCTAAATTTAACTACGATCCTTCAAATGGTTTTTTCAATGTTGATGCCTCAGATTTAAAAGGCACTTACATTTTGCTGGATGAAGCTTCAGTAACCGGCACCGCTAATATTGTTATGGCCGCTGTTTTGGCCAAAGGTATTACAACATTATATAATGCCGCATGTGAGCCCTATTTGCAGCAATTATGCAAAATGTTAAACCGCATGGGCGCTAAAATAAGCGGCATTGGCTCCAATTTATTAACAATTGAAGGGGTAAAGGAACTTGGAGGCACAGAACACCGCCTGTTGCCGGATATGATAGAAATCGGGTCCTTCATCGGTTTGGCGGCGATGACCGAATCAGAGATCACCATAAAAGACGTGCATTATCAGGAGCTTGGTATGATCCCGGACGTATTCAGGCGTTTGGGTATTCAGTTAGAATTAAACGGCGACGATATTTATATACCAGCACAAAAACATTATGAAATAGAGACTTTTATTGATGGTTCCATTATGACCATCGCTGACGCGCCCTGGCCCGGCTTCACACCGGACCTGCTCAGTATTTGCCTCGTTGTTGCCATACAAGCGAAAGGTTCAGTACTGATCCATCAGAAAATGTTTGAAAGCCGGCTGTTTTTTGTAGATAAACTGCTGGACATGGGCGCACAGATTATTTTATGCGACCCGCACCGGGCTACTGTTATCGGCCTTGACAAACAGGTGCAGTTACGCGGTATATCTATGACATCACCTGATATACGCGCCGGGGTTTCCTTACTTATCGCTGCCTTATCTGCGAAAGGTAAATCAACCATTTATAATATTGAACAAATTGAAAGAGGTTATCAGCATATCGACAAACGATTGATAGCTTTGGGCGCTGATATTAAGAGAATATAGGGAGAGGTGAAAGGTGAAAGGCGAAAGGCGAAAGGTGAAAGGCGAAAGGCGAAAGGCGAAAGGCGAAAGGCGAAAGGCGAAAGGTGAAAGGTAAATGGTGAAAGGTCAAAGGAAAACGGTATTTATTTTAAATTTTTAACCTTTCACCATTTACCTTTCGCCTTTAACCCCGATTTACTATATTTACCGCCAACCCAATTATAAAATGCCCTATCAAAATCGGAAATCCACCTATTCCAGTTTTATCCTGATATTTGTTTTTATTAAAATAGGTTTAAACTTATTGGCGATTTCCCATTTTGGCTTTCACCGCGATGAGTTTTTACACCTCGTTTTAGCCGACCACATGGCCTGGGGTTATAAGGAAGTGCCACCTTTCATAGCGTTACTTGCAAAAATCTCCATAACTGTTTTTGGCAATTCTGTATTCGCATCCCGCATATTTCCCACTATTTGCGGCGGTTTGATTGTTTGGCTCACCGGGATGATCGTAGTTGAACTTGGCGGTAAAAGGTTCGCAATCGCGCTGGCCTGCCTGGCGCTTATTTTTTCACCTGCGTTCGCGGCAAGCGATTATCTTTTTCAGCCAGTCGTTTTTGATCAGCTATGGTGGGTGCTTGTGGTTTGGCTGATTACCAAATACAGTAATACTTCATCTGTTAAATATCTTTATTTTATTGGCGCGGTCATTGGCGTTGGATTATTAACCAAATACACAATGGGCTTTTTCACCGGCGCTTTAATTTTAGGAATTTTAGTAAGCAAACAGCGTAAACTTTTGCTAAGCCGCCATATTATAGGAGCAGCTTTACTGGCAATAATCATATTTCTGCCGAACCTGATCTGGCAATTTCAACATCATTTACCGGTTGCTACCCATATGAAAATGTTGCAGGAACAACAATTGGATTTTAATAAACCGACCGATTTTATCAGGCAGGAACTATTGATTAACGGGATTGCATTATTTTTATGGTTTACGGGTTTTATATTTTTATTGTTCTCTATCAGGCTGCATAAATTTCAATTCCTCGCTTTCGCCTTTATTTTAATATTTGCGTTTTACCTGGTAATGAATGGTAAATTATATTATATATTCGGCGCTTACCCCATGCTTTTTGCCGCCGGTGGCTTTGGTTTCGAACGATGGTTAAAAGCAAGCGGGTACGTCTTCCGGGGATTGGTGATTGCTTTCTTTACAATCCCTAATCTCCTTCTCTTACCATTAGTATTGCCTGTTTTACCAATAAACCAAACGCTTACTTTTTTCCGGTTCGACCATGTCGCTCCTACCTGGGAAGACCATAAGCAACATCCATTAACACAGGATTACGCAGATATGTTGGGTTGGAATGAAATGGCGGCATTAGTTGCAAAAGCCTGGCAAAGCCTTACCCCCGAACAACAGAAACACACGCAGATTTTTGCCGATAATTATGGTGAAGCAGGCGCGATTCATCATTTTCATGAGCAATACCATTACCCCGATGTAATATCATTAAACAGCAGTTTTGCCTTATGGGCGCCCGACAGCCTTAACGCGCAATACATTATATACGTAGATGAGGACAATGGCAGAAAGATTGATACCTTCAAATCTGTGATGCAAAGTTATCGCAAGATTGGCCAGGTTGAAAATCCACTGGCCAGGGAAAATGGAACAGCAGTTTTTATTATGGTGCACCCATCCCCTGTTTTAGACGAGCGCTATATGAAGGAGCTTGCCCGGAAGCGGCAGCAATAGTTTATTTGAAGATTTGGTAATTTGAGGATTTGAAAATGAATAAAAAGAAGCGAAATAAGTTAATTGAGGACAAAATCAAAAAAGAAGAAACAATAAAACGTGTCCTTGATTTTCAAACGAACGGGCGTTCCTCTTTTGGAGATGCAGCAGAGTGGGAACGGAATGAAAGGGAAGACCGTGAACTTCCGTTTTCAAAATAAGCTATGATCCTGATTGATAGCAATGTTGTGATTGAATGAGAGCATTGGTAACAGGTTCCTATGACCCATCGGGTCAACCGCTTTGTAGAAAATAATAGAACGTTTTTATTGCCTCGTAGAGGTTACCCCTTAGCGAGCTAACAGGTATTGAAAAATATATTCCACATAACATTTAACAGCATAATCCTTTAATATTTAAACAAATACATAAATGTCATCAATGGGTAGCCTCTATGAGGTACAAAGCGGTATGATTTTTTTTCTACAAAGCGGTTATCCCTACGGGATATTTTCGATGTAATGGAATATCAACCCTGTACTTTAATTTAAAGTATGACGATTTTTAAATTATTTACTGTGTGTCCATTTAATCACCCTCCCATCTTTTGCAGACATAATAATAAAAAATGTCCCCCCTACCCATCCTTTCGGTAAAGTTCCGCTCAAAATCCAATAGCCATCTATCAAATAAATTTGACAAGGCTTTTCATTGAGTATTTGATCTTTGCCGTAACTCTTAAATAGAGTTGGTTTTACTACTGCGATAGCGGTTTGTTTATCAGGGATGGCTTTATTAAAGGAAAACTGTTTATAGGTTTTATCGTTTAAAGCCTCTTTAATTATTTGCCTTTCCTCTTGAAGTTCAGTTTTAGTAAGTTGTTGCGCTGAAGAAAACAAGGGCAACAACAAAAGGCAGATGAGTAAATATTTCATAACTAATTATTTGTTATCCAAAGACTTACGAAGTTTTGAAAACTTCGTAAGTCTGATACGTTTTTCAAACCTTTCACCCTTTACCTTTCCCTTTAACCTCCTCCCCTCAAGCAGATATCGCGTTAATAATATCATACTGCGTTATAATCTCTATTATACCATCGCTTTCCACCAGCACCGCAATATTGTCCTTATTGATCATCGCCGAAATTTTATCTATCGAAGTATTCAAGTCAACAAAAGGGAACGGGCTTGTTGTTATATTCATTACGGGCTGTGATTTTATGGATGGATTTTCTATGAGAGAATTGAGTATGTCGCTTTCCGTGATCTTCCCGATTACCATACCTTTCTGGGTTACCGGTATTTGTGAAATATTGAGCGATTTAATCGTATTGATGGCTTCTAAAACAGTTTTCTCACAATCAATGGTGATGATCTGCTGGTTATCCTTTTTGTCGATGATGTTACGGGCGGTCATTTTTTCGTCCTTTAAAAATCCCCGGTCGCGCAGCCAGTCGTCGTTATACATTTTACCCATATAGCGTGAACCGTGATCGGGGAAAATAACCACCACCACATCGCCTGCCTGAAACCTGTCCTTCATCTGCAAAACCCCTGCAACGGCCGAACCTGTAGAGTTGCCTGCAAAAATTCCTTCCTTGCGGGCAATCTCCCGGGTCATCAGGGCGGCGTCTTTATCGGTTACTTTTTCAAAATGATCTATCAAACTAAAATCAACGTTCTTTGGTAAAAAGTCTTCACCGATACCCTCGGTAATGTAGGGATAAACTTCATTCTTGTCAAAAATGCCGGTTTCCTTATATTTCTTAAATACAGAACCATAGGTATCGATACCTAAAACCTGTATCGCCGGATTTTTCTCCTTCAGATATTTAGCTGTGCCCGAAATAGTGCCGCCTGTCCCTACCCCTACTACCAGGTGCGTGATCTTACCTTCGGTTTGTTCCCAAATTTCAGGCCCGGTTTGCTCATAATGCGCCTGGGAGTTTGATAAGTTATCATATTGATTAGGCTTCCAGGAATTAGGCACTTCCCGCTCTAAACGTGATGAAACAGAATAATATGACCGCGGGTCTTCCGGGTCGACATTCGTCGGGCATACAATCACCTCGGCACCAAATGCACGCAGGGCGTCAAACTTTTCTTTTGATTGTTTATCGGTGCTGGTAAAAATACATTTATAGCCTTTTATTACAGCCGCGATGGCCAGGCCCATACCAGTATTGCCCGATGTACCTTCAATAATAGTCCCGCCTGGTTTAAGCTTACCGCTTTTTTCGGCGTCCTCAATCATTTTAAGCGCCATGCGGTCTTTTATAGAATTGCCGGGATTGGTAGTCTCTATCTTAGCCAAAACCGTTGCAGGGATGTCTTTGGTGACCTTATTTAACTTAACCAGCGGCGTATTGCCAATGGTTTCTAATATATTGTTATACCACATAATTTTAATGTCGACTAATCCGGTATATTAAGATGGATTATTTTTCAAAATTAGCTTTCTTATGTGATATTTTGGAAATTAGTTGATTAAGTTTATTAAGTGAGTGGTTGATTAAGTTTGTAGTTGATTAAGTGAACGGTTGATTCTTCTTAACTACTCACCCGATAAACCTAATAAACTCAATCAACCAACCCTAAAACTTCAAATGCTTAACCGTCAACCCATTATTAATCAATTGCTTTAACGACTCAATGCCGATATGCAAATGTGTTTCAACGTATTTTTCATTTACCGATGAATCGCTTTCGGCAGTTTTAACGCCTTCCGGCACCATAGGCTGGTCAGATACCAGCAGCAAAGCGCCCGTTGGGATTTTATTGGCAAATCCTGTGGTGAATATGGTTGCGGTTTCCATATCTACGGCCATGGCTCTTAAGGTTTTTAAATATTTTTTAAATTCTTTATCATGCTCCCAAACACGACGGTTGGTAGTATAACATGTTCCAGTCCAGTAATCACGCCCATAGTCGCGTATGGTGGTAGAAATTGCCTTCTGGAGGGCAAACGCCGGCAACGCCGGAACTTCTGCCGGTAAATAATCATTGGACGTCCCTTCGCCCCTGATGGCAGCTATTGGCAAAATTAAATCCCCAACATTATTTTTCTTTTTCAAGCCACCGCATTTTCCCAAAAAAATGACAGCTTTAGGTTTTATCGCGGTAAGCAAATCCATAATAGTAGCCGCGACCGAGCTGCCCATACCAAAATTTATAATAGTAATGCCGCCCGCTGTTACACTTTGCATCGGCTTGTCTAAGCCTAAGATGGGTGCGTTTTCATTCCATACTGAAAATAGCTGAATATACTTTGAGAAATTAGTTAAAATGATGTAGTCGCCAAAATCTGCTAAATCACGGCCTGTATACCGGGGAAGCCAGTTCTTTACAATTGCTTCTTTGGTTTTTAAACCGGATGTTACAGCCGAATAGCCTTCTGCTGTTTTCGTTTCCTGAAGGTTTTTTTTTACATCCAATTGTTCATTCATACTGTTGAGGTTTAAATAAAAATACAATTTTGTTCCCCCTTTGACGTAATGGCACTAACTTAAAACAGAAATACAAGCTTAATTTAGTATCGAACACCGAATTTCGAATCATGAATGCTGAAGTTAACTTCGAAGTTCAATATTCATCCGCCAATTGACGGACAATATTCGATATTAAATCCTTTAAGTTAAGGCCATTCCCCCTTTAGGGGGTTAGGGGGGTATAAGAGCATACGCCGGCGTTACTCCGGGACCAGCAAAGTATATCAAATATAATTATTTTAATGTGTGATTATCGTCAGGCTAAGCTTCCTGATAAGGAGGCAATCTGCTAAACCAACCTGCCTGAAACCTTTCTTGCGATGGGTTGGCGGCTACTATGGCTTCATATCTAGCTTTGCACAACCCAATAAACGCATTATAAATATCTGCAGGGTTTGCAGCGTTTACGGCCCCAATTGTTTGGTTTCCTGTAACTCCATCCACAGGCACGTTGGCGGCTTGTTGCAGAAACCTTGCAGCTGTGCCAGTACCCATGTTCACTCCCTTGTCAAAAACCTGTCCTGCTACCTGGTTATCGTTTATGTCGCCGCACCTGTTTACGTTCCAATAATTATCAGTATAAAAAGATTGTACAGCCGACCAAAAATCAGCATCGTTGCGAAGATCATGACTTATAGTAGCCAACCCATTTTGTTCAATATAATTATCTACAGTTGCCCAGCCTGGCCAGGAAGGGTTATTGTGACGGGAAATTCCGAAGATAGTCATTCCACCGCTATCGGCTGAGTTATTGCTATAACCGCCTTCATACACCATCGTGTTTGCAAAAGCTGACTTAAAATCTGCCATTCGTAAAAAAAATTTTCAATCAAAGTTAATAACAATAGTTAAAACGTTATTAAGCTACCTTTAATTTCTTCAAATCAGATTTATCGAATTTTTCGTGAGCATAATCAAGTGTTACCGTTAACCGCTTCACGTCTTTTTTTGATGGGAATTCAAACATCGCATCTATCATAATAGCTTCGCAAATAGAACGCAGACCCCTTGCGCCAAGTTTAAATTCTACAGCCTTATCCACAATAAAATCGAGCACATCGTCATCAAATTCAAGCTTTACCCCTTCGTACTCGAAAAGTTTTTTATACTGCTTAAGCAACGAATTTTTTGGTTCGGTTAAAATGTTATGTAGAGCTTCCCTGTCTAATGGGTTGAGGTAAGTAAGAACCGGCAGGCGGCCAATTAATTCGGGTATCAACCCAAACGATTTTAAATCCTGCGGTGTAATATACTTATATAAGTTTTTTAAATCAACCTCACTATCATCACGTTGCATTTTATAACCCACAGTTTGGGTGCGTAATCGGTTGGCTATCTTTTTCTCAATACCGTCAAAGGCGCCACCACATATAAACAATATATTGTTGGTATTAACAGTAATCATTTTTTGGTCGGGATGTTTACGGCCGCCTTGCGGTGGTACGTTTACCATTGTGCCTTCCAATATTTTCAATAACGCCTGTTGCACACCCTCGCCAGAAACATCGCGGGTAATGGAAGCATTGTCACTTTTTCGGGCAATCTTATCCACTTCGTCAATATAAACAATGCCGCGCTCTGCAGTAGTTACGTCATAGTCTGCGGACTGTAACAAACGGGTAAGTATGCTTTCCACATCCTCACCAACGTAACCGGCCTCGGTTAATACAGTAGCATCACAAATACAAAAAGGAACATTTAATATTTTGGCGAGCGTTTTAGCCAGCAGTGTTTTACCAGTGCCTGTTTCGCCGACCATGATAATGTTAGATTTTTCAATCTCCACTTCATCTTTCTCTATGCGCTGGTTAAGTCTTTTGTAGTGGTTATATACGGCAACTGATAATATCTTTTTAGCATCGTCCTGCCCGATCACATATTGGTCCAGGTGCCCTTTTATTTCAACAGGTTTTAGTATCGCAGGTGAAGAAGGAGATGTTTTTACCTTGCGCACTTTTAGTTCTTCAGCCAATATTTCATTTGCCTGGTTAACGCATTTATCGCATATATGTGCATCAAGCCCCGCTATCAGCATCAGGGAATCCTGTTTACCGGCACCACAAAATGAGCACCTGATCTCCTTGCCGTTTTTATTCATCACTTTGTTTTTTCTTATTCAAAATTAATTAATATAAATGAAAATTGGAAGTCGGAACAAGATGTCAGATGTCGGAGATCAGAACTCAGATGTTAAAATTTAATCTACGTCCTTCTGACCTCTGATTTCTGACCTCTGACTTCCTAAATTATTTCTTCCCTTTACTTCCCTTTAAAATTTCATCAACCATACCAAATTCCTTTGCCTCTTCGGCTATCATCCAGTGGTCGCGGTCTGAGGCATCCCAAACCTTTTCAAATGGCGCGCCGCTATGATCAGCTATAATCTGGTACAATTCTTTTTTCAATTTGGTTATCTCATGATACGTGATCTCAATATCCGACTGTTGCCCCTGTGCTCCGCCAGATGGTTGGTGGATCATCACCCTTGCATGCGGCAAAGCAGCCCTTTTTCCGTTTGTACCGGCGCATAATAATACCGCAGCCATTGATGCAGCCATACCTGTACATATTGTTGCTACGTCATTTGATATAAATTGCATCGTATCATAAATCCCTAAACCAGCATAAACTGACCCACCGGGCGAGTTAATATATATCTGTATATCGCGTTTAGCATCCGCCGATTGCAGGAATAGCAATTGAGCCTGAATAATGTTTGCAATATTTTCATAAATCGCATCACCCAGGAATATGATGCGGTCCATCATGAGGCGGGAAAACACATCCATCTGTGCAACATTAAGCTGACGTTCCTCAATAATGTAAGGCGTCATACCGGTTGGAAGGCTGCTTTTCTCAATCCCGGCTATAAATTTATCTACGTAAATGCTGTTTATACGGTGATGTTTAACAGCGTACTTTCTGAATTCGTTTTTATCGATATTACTCATGGTATTTTGTTGTGTTAGGTGCGGCTTATAACCGCGATAAATATAGTTTTTACTTGAATACTTTTTTTACCAGAAAGTTTGTACAAAGTAAAATTATTTGGATGGAAGAAGAAGCCGGAGGTATGAAGTCAGAAGTCAGAAAAATTCATTCGAATTAAGAACAATGATCAAAAAAGGTTAGCTTACTTCAAACCTCTGATCTCTGATCTCCGACCTCTGACTTCCGACCACTGACATCTAAAGCTTATTAAAATCAGAGTACAAAATTTCCTTCTGCTCTAACGTAACAACGGCCTTTATATGATCAAAAACCCTGAATGCTTTTACGTCTTCAAATATTTTATTAGCATTTTCCTTTTTTTGAAGGTATTGAACCGTGTACTGGCTTATCTGTTCGTCTGCCAGGCCCTGAGGACTATACATTCTGAATTGTTGCGCCAAACGTTGTTTAGCTAATTCAAAAACCTCTTCATATTTTATGTCGATGTTGTTTTCTTTAATAATCTTGTTTTCAATTAAAGTCCACTTCAGGTTTGTCGCAAAATCGTTATACCCACCAGTCAGCTCCTCCGGCGTCAATTTTTCATTCGTAGCAATTAGCCAGCGTTTTAAAAATTCATCAGGTAAATCAAAATGGACTTTGCTTTGGCTGTATTTGTAAATGTCATCCTGTAATTTACGGTCTGAATCCTGTAACATCATTACTTCCAGTTCTTCAGTAATCTTCGCTTTAAACTCCTCTTCAGTTGTTACAGCGCCCTCACCAAATAATTTGTCAAAGAACTCCTGGTTCAGATCACTCTCCTCCAAACGGTTAACATTTTTTACCGTTAACTTAAAGTTTGAGTCCAGATCTGCCGCCGTTTCTTCATCAATTTTCAATAAGCCTGCAACCTTGGCTGCGTCGTTATTAAAGGCTTTTTGAATATCCAGCGTAACTTCGTCGTCCTTTTTTAAACCAATTAATAAAGCTTTTATTGCTTCATCCCGAATTTGGTCTAAACGAACCGACGCGGTATTGGATATTCCGTCCTCAAAAACAGAACCATCAGGCGAAAGCTGGACCAATTCTCCGTAAAGCACATCGCCATCTGCCGATACGTCAGGATTTGTCATTTTGCCATAGCTTTTGCGGATATTTTTTATGCGCTCTGCTAATGTTTCCTCATCAACTTTAATAATGTATTCTGTTAGTTTATCATTCGCTGAAAAAACAATAGAAAATTCAGGCGCTAAACCAACTTCATAATTAAATTCGAAATTGTCGGCAAAGTCCCAGTTATAATGTTTTTCTTCATCAACTTTTGGCAGCGGCTGGCCTAAAACTTCCAGGTGTTCATCTTCAATATATTTATTCAGGGTATCTGAAAGCATATTGTTGATCTCATCAACCAAAATGCTTTTACCATACATTCTTTTTATGTGGGAAACAGGCACCATTCCCGGACGGAACCCTGGTATCTTCGCTTTTTTAGCGTGGTCTTTAATTACTTTATCAACACGCGGCTGATAGTCTTCGGGATTGATATTAATTTTTACAATAGCGTTCAGGTTATCTATTTTTTCCTGTGATATATTCATCTCTTTACCGGATATTTTTTGTTAAATTAACTGCCGTATAAGGAACGGCTTTTGGAGGGGCAAAGGTAGGAAAAAAAGTCCGGAAGTCAGTAAAGTCCGGGAGTCCGAAAGTAAAAAAATCAAAGGGGAAAAAGCCGGACAGCAATAATGGAGAAAATACCTAAATTCAACAACTCAGCAAATCAATGACTTTCATGCAACAACAACCTGCTATCCCAAAGTCAACGGCTTATCATATTAAATCAATTATCGGCGGCTCTATAGGTAACCTCATCGAATGGTATGATTGGTACGCATACGCCGTATTCTCCCTGTACTTTGCGCATATATTTTTTCCAAAGGACAATGAAACCGCTCAATTGCTCAATACCGCAGGTATTTTTGCCATTGGTTTTCTGATGCGGCCGGTTGGGGGCTGGCTTATGGGTGCTTACGCCGACAGAAAAGGGCGAAAAGCAGCCTTAACCTTTTCCGTATTGCTGATGAGCGGAGGTTCATTACTGATCACTTTTGTACCTGGCTACCAGCGTATTGGTATTGCCGCGCCAATAATACTGGTGCTGGCGCGTATGGTACAAGGATTGAGCATCGGCGGGGAATACGGTACTGCAGCGACTTACCTTAGCGAAATAGCGCCGCCAAAACTTCGCGGCTTTTATTCCAGCTTTCAATACGTTACCACCATACTGGGGCAATTAGCCGCGCTTGGAATTCTG
>Ga0302185_10002297_pt1 | contig 12671 bp, 15 predicted proteins | sample II_Bog_E1_1_FD_200231 | JGI IMG/M metagenome (GOLD analysis project Ga0302185, IMG submission 200231) | Peat permafrost microbial communities from Stordalen Mire near Abisko, Sweden - II_Bog_E1_2 | ecosystem: Environmental > Terrestrial > Soil > Wetlands > Peat | place: Sweden: Abisko... | reverse complement strand
ATTTTTGTAAAAGTAAATGATTTTCTAAACTACAACGTCAGGACATAAAAAGCGGTAAATAAAAAATGGTTTTGGAGGGATAGCATTTTAAAGGCTTGCTTGCATTTGATCTACTGTAACTAATGCTGAGCACTTAATAAAATATTGTCGGCAGGATTTGCCAGAAGAGTGTCAAAGTACAGGTCATTATAAAATTCAATACCATGGTCTGAATTTTTATAAAGAACATTGTTCAATGCTATTATTTTATTCTTATTGAATAGCTTTTGCTTGTAAATAATTCTCAGTTCTGATTGAAAAATGAAGCATTTCGCAAACAAACTTTTTGTTTTCGGCTTTAAAAATTTTGGTCCATTGTAGCGATTCGCCTGGTTTGATGATATCACATACAAATACAAAGTATCGCCGTGGTAATCGTTTTTACATTCAATGTCTAGTTGGTTGCGAACAATGCTGTACACTGATGTATCCGGGTCAATTTCTATGTATTCGGTTTCTGGTAATTCGCTGTTCTCATCTTTGTTTTCGCTCCAAGTGCCCATAAAAATATTGCGTTTAATATGCTCGTAATTTCTATATACAAACGGGGAAGGATTTTTTTTCACGTGAGCCTGCAAATGGTTTTTTTTGGGGGTGTCAACCGCGGTATTTGGGGCTTTTTGAATATCGGTATCGATAGTATTGGCGCCATCAGTGTTAACTTGAGTAGAAGACATTGTAAAGCAGAGCACTGAAAACAGTGAGACAATGGTTGTGTGGGTTTTCATAGCCTAATTTCTTGTAAAAGTAACTGTTATTAAATTAAAGGGCAATGGCAAAACATAAAAAACCGCATAATAGTTATATCCCTCATCTTATAGATGGACACGACTTTAAATTTTACGAGAAGCTATTAAATAATTCAAATATTCAGGCATTTTTGCTCACGATACGGAATGGGGAAGGTACACTTGGTGAGAGAGGTTATTATAAGCATTTTGACGAAGATACATTTGCAACGCTGGATGTAAATCCACCAATGGGCGTAGTTTGGAAAAGATGGGGAGTTCCATCTTCATCAATAGGAGCATACCAGTTTCAAAATAAAACTCCTGACCAAGATTGGCCACAACTCATTAAACTCTTTGATTTCCAAAATATCCATAAAATAAATCAGGATATAGGGGCTTTGTATTTTATTGATGTAAAACACGCAATACCAGATATACTTGCCGGCAACATAGCGCCAGCAATAAAAAAAACAAAAGGTAAGTGGCCATCGTTACCAAGCGGGAGTCAGCAACGTCAAACAGAGGAAGTAGCATTAAAGTTTTATCAAGACCATGGGGGCAATCTCAATGGGCCGGGGCACATAGATATAAATAATCTCCTTGCCGGCCAGGAGTTGCCTAAATCATTATCGTGGAACACCTTTCTACATTATCCCGCGCCTGACATTGCCAATCATCCCCTATCCATTGCGAAAGGAAATGCAACGGGAAGAACGGATATGGCGTCTATGTTCACGAGCCGCGTAATGATGGGTTCGCAGAAAATGCAAGATTTTCTGGCAGGTCTGAAAATATTGGAATCAGGCAAAACTGGGAAAGTCTCAATTCCGAAAGATACCCTGAAAACTCATAACGGAGACAATAAGAAAAGTGAAAATGGGAGAAAGAACAAAGCGGTCGGGAGCCTAATTGATTTGCCTAATGCTAATCCATGGGCCTTGCCCGAGTATTTGGATAATAGCGCTTCTTTGGCTGTTTCTACCCCATGGGCAGATGCCGGGAATTTAGTTTCGGCGGTCGATTATTTATCCAATCCTGCTTATATGCCAAAGGTAAATGCGGTTGCAGACAATTATAAAAAATACAGCGTTCCGGGATTACTCGCAGATACGGCTTATACACAATCTGTAAAAGGCTTTTCTGAAATCAGCCCAGATAATAAGGCTTTACCTAACGGTATAGGAGCAAGGCAATTGAATAAAACAAACAGTGTTACCCCAGCATCAGGCCATGCAATCAACATTAACCTCAATAAGCCCATGATTGAAAACTTTACCATAAATGTAAAGGATGGCAAGGAAGGGATTGGGGATTTTAAAACTAAGGTCGAGGGAGTATTGCTGGAAATTCTAAACAGTGCAAACGTGATATAATATGGCAGAACTATCTTTTGATTTAGGGGATCTTTTTGAGCAAACATTCGGGTATAAAACGCAGGCGTTCCAGCCGCAGTTTGCAACAGTGTCTGGCGATAGTGTGCTGCTTAGGGTGGAGCAGGGGGTTTATGGATCGCCTTATTATGCGGACGACGCGCTGGGCACGGAGTATTTCCTGCCTGTAACAATTACTTATAATAACGGCACGTCGCTACAACAATGGAATTTGCCTTATCCTATTATTTCTTTAAGCAGCCGCAAGACCATTATAGAAACGCCACTAACTGAGCGGCGAGGAACCGTTAAGGAACTGATCAACATACAAGATTATGAGATAACCATCAAGGGGTTTATCATATCAGCCACGGCAGATGATTTTCCTGAAAATGATGTTATGACTTTACGGTCGGTGTATGAGCAGAATATTGCTTTGTCGATACAGTGTCCGCTAACGGATCTTTTCTTGATACGGCCCGACAGAAGTGGCAGCGACCAGGTGGTGATCAAGGAACTAAAGTTGCCTGCCATCGCAGGAGTCAAACATATTCGGCCCTATGAACTGCTACTGGTCAGCGACGAACCATTTAATCTGATTGATATTTCTTAAACGCTGAATAGTTGTTGGCCGTTAGCACATAGCATACAGTTGGGAGCAAATGGTGATGAAAGTGTTCTCAGACAGCGTATACATTTTGTTTTTATTTAGTGTTAGAGCATCCCGTCAGGGACATAGAGCATATGGGTTTTTTTGTTTTAAATAGCGACATAACGATTGGCAATTTTCAATTCAGCGGAGTGAATGAAGTGCATATCAGTCGCGGCATCCACGGTGTAATAGACACGGCGACCATTCATATCCCGTCGATCTCGAAGATAGTCAGTAATGGCAAAGTGAACCCTGACATTGTTGTTACCGGTAAACAATTTAGTGATGGAGATCCGGTAACTATAAAACTGGGCTATAACGGTAATTTACAAACGGAATTTATGGGTTTTGTAAAGCGCCGGAACCTAGACATGCCATTAGTGGTGGAATGTGAGGGATATAGCTGGTTGCTGCGCCGGAACAATGTAAACATCTTCTATCCGACAGTAAGCGTTGCGGATCTTTTGGCCGCTGCGGTGGCAGGAATAGACGCAGACTATATAATCAATGTTCAATGTGAGGTTGACATAACGTTGAACAATGTGAGTATTGAGAACAAGTGCGGATTAGAAGTCCTTGATATGTTGTCAACGTATACAGATGATTGCCTGACTTGCTTTTTTATAGAACCTAACACATTGTGGTGCGGATTAGTTTATACGCCATTTGCAGGTGGGGACAATCCGTTTGGAACCGGAGAAGATATTAACTCTGTTAATTACCGGCTTGGCTATAATTTGGTTAAAGATAACAGCCTGGAAGAAAGGCTCACGGAAAATGACCCAGTGCTGGTGAGGTATTCAAAGAAACTCGCAAACGGGACGGTAATCACGGCAACATCCGATGCATTTCCAAACTATGTGCGTAACACGAACAAAATCCTGAACCACATCACTGACGCCGCCAGCCTGACTATGCTGGCAAATGAGAAAGCTTATAAATTGAACTACGCCGGTTATGAGGGTTCATTACGTGCATTCCTCCAGCCATATTGCTTGCCGGGATATAATGCCTACATAGCAGACGACCGGTATCCTGAAAGAAACGGGAATTATCTGGTAGAAGGTGTACAAGTAGACTTTGGGGTGAATGGCGCGAGGAGAATAATTGAAATGGGTCCACTATCAGGTTTTGCAAATGTTTAAAAAATGACAAAGAACACAGGGAGGATAAAAGCGGGAATCAGGGCACTGGCAAAGAAGCCAAATGAAATAATAAGTGGAACGGTGGTTGCAGGCAGTGTGGATGCGGCTACATGTACGATGAGCGTATCAACAACCAATGGCGGTGACCCCATAGAAGGGGTACTACTTAATGCGGTGACAGGAGACGCCAGTGGATTTGTTTTATTGCCGGAGGATGGCAGTAGTGTGGTCATTGGTAGCGTTGATGGATCAGGCGAATGGGTTTTGATCCGGGCAAGCGATATTGTAAAGACAATCTGTACCATTGGTAATGTTGTTTGCGAAATTGACAGCAGTCAGATAAACATTCAGAATGGTAGTGTACTTTTTAATATCGGGACCGGGCAGTTTAAGATGAATAGCTCAAGCGAGAGTTTATTTCAATTGCTCAACGACTTTATGAATGCGATCACCACGATAACGTACACGAACGGATCCGGGGCGGCTGCACTTACGCCGGCATCTCTACCCACGATAACGAACCTACAGACGAGACTGGGCAACTTATTGAGCGCGTAGTCTGCTGCAAACTAGTCGGCTCTCGGTGGCAGGAATGTGGTGACATCTTATTCAATTCACAAAATAGCACTCAAATGGCAACACAAATGATTGATATCGGGCTGGGGCCCGGTAGCGGGGGCGAAGACCTTGCAATTTCGAACAATGGGGATTTTGTTGCATCAGAAAGCACGGCATGGCACCAGCAGGAATTAATACTGAACAACAAGGGTGAGTTCAAACAAAACCCAACGATTTGTGTTGGCGTTTTCGACTACTTCAATGATGAAAACCCGCAAGATATAGTGCGGGCGATTGCAGTAGAATTTACCAGGGATGGGATGGATGTGGTGGGCATTAATCTTACAAACGCGGGCGTAATAAGCAGTGATGCATTTTACCCTTAAAGATAAACTGACGAAATAAAAGTTTACAATAAACAATAAAACTATGAAGAAGTATTCATTATCATTTCCCGGCAGCGGGCTAATATTAATTACCGACAATTGGCTGGGCGATAAGTTCTGCTTTCCGATAACCTCAACGTACGTGTACATGAAGGTGCAGGACACCACTGACTACACGTTCTACTTCAAATTTGACTACATAGATGAAGTGGTTGTACCGGTGACAAGCTTGAATGATATCAGCGGAACTGCCCCTGTAGGAAATAACGCCGGTACCGATTTTGGCGAAATCGTGTCGAAGCTATAAGGAAAAAATCAGCATAATATATGGCAACAATAACAGTATTACCAAACCAGAGTATGGTAGATGTGATCATACAGGCGATGGGGAGTATGGAGGGCGGAATGGCTTTTTGCGCCCTGAACAGCATCAGCATTAGCTATACCCCGACCGTGGGTGCTGCGTATAATATACCGGATGAAAGTGCTTCAGGAGCTACTTCTACGACCAATGTCGCAATGGCATTTGATAGTGACACAATGACCGACGACGGCGTATTGCAATATTTCATACAGAACGATATCGTGATCGGGAACTTAGGCAACCTGGATGGTGTATTTGTTACCGAAGATGGCGTCGAAGATTTTGAGACGGAAGATGGATGGGAGCATTTCGTCAGAGAGTAATATCAGGTATTTGAACATTAAAATTATAAAATCATGAGAACAACGTTTTTGATTGGAATCTTGGTCTTGATATCGGTGACAATGGTGTCGGGACAAATAAAAATAAGTTCGTTGCCGAAAGCGCCGGACGTTGATACGAGCAGTTATTTTATGGGCATCGAAAACGATGGCTCCGGCTTTGTCAATTACATTTTTCCGTTTAACCGACTGGTGACGGCGTTGAAGGATACATTTAGCGGCACTGGGTCCGGCACAGTAACGTCGATAACAGCAGGCAGTGGGTTGTCGGGGGGGACGATCACCAGTTCCGGAACGATTTCTTTGCCCACGACTTCTGTTGCGCCTGGCAATTATACCAACGCTAACCTTACTGTGGATGCATATGGAAGGATAACGGCTGCGAGTGATGGAAGTTCTGGTGGTGGGAGCGGAACGGTGACCAGTATTGTAGCATCACCGCCGCTGACGGGCGGTACAATAACCACTAGTGGCGACATCGGTTTTAACTACGGATATAGTGGCACTTTCGCGGTGCCGCAGACATTTTCGGCGATTTATATCAACACGGTCAGCGGTCTTTCCGCACCTACTTCAGGCTTCGCGATAGGATGCCTGCCGAACAATGATATCTATAACATGTTTCCGAGTGGATATTCTTTAACGATTGTTCCGGGGATATTGTCCTCCAACCCTATTTACACGCTGGCAAATCACTCTTTTACATTAGACAACCTGTCGACCAGCACTACCGGCAACCTTAGCACTTATAATTTAAACTATGGTATAGATGCTTCGTCAACAACGTTTTGGAGGGGTGATGGTACTTGGGCAACGCCAGGTGGGGGCGGAACGCTAACCAGTATCACAGCAACGTCACCGCTCACGGGTGGAACAATTATCTCAAGTGGCAGTATCGGGTTAGGTAATATACCGGTGGGTAATCTAAATTCAGGGACCGGGGCCAGCGCTTCGACTTTTTGGAGAGGTGATGGGACGTGGGCAACACCTCCGGCCGGAACTGTCACGAGCATAACCGCGAGTTCGCCCTTAACGGGTGGTACGATAAGCTCAAGCGGGAGCATTGGTTTGGGTAATATTCCCGTGACCAACCTTAATTCCGGCACCGGAGCCAGTGCGGCTACATTTTGGCGGGGTGATGCAACATGGGACGCTGTAACTGATGGAAACTTATCAACTTCAAACATAACGACAAATAATGCGACTACTTCTAAGCATGGATTCTTGCCTGCACTTTCGGGGACATCCACGCAGTTTTTGAACGGTTCTGGATCGTGGGCGACACCCGCGGGCACCACATATACAGGGTCTGATCCGATTAATCTATCTGGTGGTGCATTTGGATTTGATTATGGATATTCAGGGGATTTTACAGGGCTGCAGCAATTTTCGTCGGGTATTAATTTGCTGACAGGGATCCCGGCAACTCCTGCTCATGGTGGGTTGGTTTTTTCGTCAGGGGATGATTTCGTATCAATGATGGTGAACACTGGGTACCGGGCCGATTGGAACTTCAGCGGGATGACAAGCAATATTTTAGTGCAGTTTCCCAACCACAGTTTTGTGCTTGATGCAATATCTGGGTCGACTGCTGCCAGCGCAGGGTATCTAAAAGGGGTGAGTGGCAATGTCTCTTTTGTAACGGCAATCCCGCTAACTGACTTGAGCGCTTCAGGTACTGCCTCCAGTACTACCTTTCTAAGAGGCGATGGCACCTGGGCCACATTCCAGCCACGTGTAGGTACGACAGCCAGCAGCACCTCTCCTTCTATCAACTGTGGTAGTTATGATGAATACGATATTACGGCGCAAGCAGCGAATATCTCATCTATTTCTGTCACTGGAACACCGGTAGCCGGTCAGATACTGGTTATGCAAGTGACTGGCACCGGCTCATACACGATAACATGGGGTTCTTCGTTTGAGAGCAGTCTGATGTCATTACCGACTACGCTAAGCACTACCATGGAGGGAATCGTATTAAAATGGAATTCTGGCACCAGTAAATGGCGGTGCGTGGGTCTGTATTAATCTTAAAATCTGACAACTATGAAAACTATTCTATTGACTACATGTATTCTGGTGCACGCTGTTTTTTGTCCTGCACAGTATTTTTATCGTTTGCTGGGGCACCGGTCAACCGGTAGCGGAACAGTATATGCCGCCTGGGATCCGACGAATGTAGGATCGGCAATTGCACTCAGCGGCACGCCATTTTTAACGGAAACCTCATCGGGTACGGGCGAAGTGCGGGCTACGATACCCATATCAATCGGGAGTAAGCGGTACTGGGAAGTGACAGTTGGTGGAACTAGTACCACGAATATGGTCATCGGTGTCGACAATGGTAGCGGCGTATTAACCAATTATACGGGTGGAAGCTCGGGGACACTTGGCTTGTACGGCGGCGGTGGATACTTCTACAACGGAGCCTCCAATTCGTCCGGCCAGGTTAGCTATAATCCGGGTGATGTGATCGGTATAGCACTAGATCTTAGTGCCTGGACCATACAATTTTACAGAAACGGTACATTAGATGGCTCTGCGATCTCACTTGCTTCCGGAACAAGTTATTATCCTGCATGCGGCAGTGGCGGTGGTACGATGTTAACGACGGCAAATTTTGGCGCCAGTGTATTTATTTATTCTGTGCCGACCGGATTCACTGGTGGGGTATATTAATTCATAAAGTAATCGAGTTTATATGGCAAGGACAATTGCAGAAATACAGGCAAGCATTGTGGCAGCAAAAAATACTGATAGCACGTTAAGCGGATTGACATCGACCTCGTCAGTGGCAATATGGCTTTTGTGGACCTGGGTAGTAGCCACCTGTCAGTGGGTGACGGAAAGCCTCTATGATGCGCATGTGAGTGAAGTACAAAATATACTGGGCACCCAGAAACCCCATACTCTTGAATGGTATGCTACAATGGCCAAGGCGTTCCAATATGGGGTAACTCTTCCACCCGATACTGATGTTTACGCAGTAGTGCCACCCTCAGATCCTACGGTGCTCATAGTGGCCTACGCCGCCGCCGTGGAATTGACTGGAATTGTGAGGATCAAGGCGGCTGTCATCACCGGGGCTGTATTGGCGCCATTGTCTTCGGGGCAGTTGACAGCTTTTTCCACTTATATGAATAGGATAAAAGATGCAGGTGTTTTACTTCAGATCACGTCCGGTAGCCCGGACAATCTACAGCTCGCGTTGAATATCTACTATGACCCATTGGTGCTGGACGCGACCGGCGCCAGGCTAGATGGGACGGAATCAACCCCAGTGCTTGATGGGGTAAACACGTTTCTGGAGAATCTTCCGTTTAACGGTGTCTTCATGCTTAACAGCCTCATTGGAGCAGGACAGGCAATAAGTGGTGTTCAGATTTTTGAGGTGGTAGGCGCCCAGGCTAATTATGCGTTGACACCGTATGTAAATATACTTGCGGCAACACCGAATGTTTACATACCCGATGCAGGTTACATGACGCTTGATGAAGTTTATTTTAATGCCCACATAAACTATGTGCCGTATTCAAATTCTTAAACGGAATTAAATGGACCTTGGATTGCCTTAGTGGCTGCTGTTTTTAAAAATTATTTATTAACTAATCAAGAGGATGTCCCGTTCGGGATATTATACGCAATGGATTTTTTCAATATTGATTTTGATAACCTGGTTTGGACGAACTTACCGATACGCTTACGGCAGCCTATACAGTTTGCATGGCTGAAAGCTCTGGCCGCGCCAGTGAAATATGTGTACAACCTGTTTATGACGAACAGGGCCAATAGTTTGTATCTGCTTGGCCACAATAGCCAGGTCTGCTACATAGAAGCCACACTGAATGATACATTTGACACTTCGCTACGGCGGATATATATCACCGATGGAAGTGCAATGGCCCCGGTAAATCTATACCTGGTCACCGAGGCTGACCCGGTATGGCTGGGAAAAGTAAGTGAAGAAGGAACGACCTCCTACTTGGATCCGGTACCTCTTTATACGGAATCAGAGACAATTGTGCGTATAGGATTTATAGTAAACGTGCCGGCTAGTATAACTTTTGACATGGCTCGAATGAAGGCCCTGGTTGACTTGTATCGGCTTCCGGGGCGGAATGTTTATAGTATTGTTACGTTTTAAATAAGTTGATCGTTACAGGTTAAAAAGCATTACTAATGAAAAGTATTTTAACGTACTACGGTGGCAAACAAAAGCTCGTTTCTGCAGTTCTCCCATTATTTCCGGATCACAAATTATACTGTGAACCATTTGCAGGCGGTGCAGCCATTTTTTTTGCGAAGCAGCCCTCAGAAATTGAGGTATTGAATGATACGAATGGCCAACTAATGAACTTTTATAAAGTCGTTCGGAATGATTTTATAAGTCTTCAAAAGAAAATAGATATTTCGTTGCATAGTAGAAAACAATATGATGATGCTTCGGTCATCTATAATCATCCACATTTGTTTAACGATTTGGAAAAGGCTTGGGCAGTGTGGATTTTGGCAAACGAGAGTTATGCTTCCATAATTGATGGTTCCTGGGGCTACGATAAAACAAAAAATATTTTAGGCAAAAAGATTGTCAATAAGAAAAAGAATTTCACAGAAGAATATGCAATAAGACTGCAAACTGTTCAATTGGAATGCGCTGATGCGCTTTATATCATCAAAAGCCGTGACGGCAAGGGCACTTTTCATTATTGTGACCCGCCTTATTTTAACTCGGATTGTGGCCACTATAAAGGCTACACAGAATCTGACTTTGAAGCATTGCTACGATCGTTGAGTACGATAAGCGGGAAATTTCTGCTCTCTTCTTATCCGTCACTGTTACTTGAAAAATATAAGAAAAAATACAAATGGCATCAAAAAACGATCGAGAGGCGTGTTTCATTGAGTAAAGGCAGGGATAAAATTAAGGTGGAATGTCTGACCGCCAATTATTTTTTTTGATAGTCGAACAAATATTTTATCAATATCGCAACGAGAATTTATTCGCAATTAATGAACAATAGATAAAAACTGAAAATGAAAGCGATCGATTTTACAAAACCAGGTGGGTTTCCGCTCACGCAAGACCAGATGGGGTACTTACAAACGGCCTGGCAAGAAGTGGCGGACCAGCTATTGGGGCTGGGGGTGAATAACAGCTCGCCCGCTATTTTAAGTGGCATGGTGAGTAGCACCAGTGGTGCTACCGTTACCGTAAGCGATGGGTGGTTCGTATATAATGGGCAGGCTGTGAATTTCGCGGCACAGACTTATACCACTCCGGTAACTTCTGGGGATGCAGTGTATATAGTTGTGACGCCAAGCGCAACACCCTTGACGTTTAACGATGGTTCTGCCCCTGACGTAGTATTAGACAGCACCGGGGTGTTGACCATTTTGCCGGATACTACCGCCATAGATACGACACATTTTTTATTGGCTTCATTGGTGCCCTTTGGTGTAGGGCTGGCAATGAATAACCGGGATGCCGCCTTTACGACGATTACAGTGTCTACACCCGCTGCTGACGGAGGTGTGGTGGGTAGTATTTATTACAAGAAAGACTGGGCGGCGAATACGCTGCATTTAAAAGGGTTTCTCGCGGCTGGCAATGCGAATAATTTTGCCGCGTCGCCTACCTATGCTGTAAAAGTTATGGGAATATTGCCTATTGGTTATTACCCGACACTAATTGCAGGTAATTTTACAGCTCAAACGACGTATGGTAGTCGATTTTTTGACGATACAGGTGTTGTTTGGATAGACATATTAAATGGATTTGTAGATACCGCTGGAAATATTAACATTGAATGGTTAAAACCAGCAACAGTAACCCATTATAACTGCGTTTTCAATGTTACTATTCCACTGGACTAAATCTGAGCGGGACAACAAAAGGCCTCAGGCCCTTGACGAAGTCTGGCGAGTGAATAGAAGCAGATAAACTATGATGAATAACATCGACGTAACTGTGGAGGCTAGAACCTTGAGTAAGAGGAAACCGATGTTGGAGAGGTTCCAAAGTTCTATTGTGAAATAGGTAAAATCATGAATGACGAATAAGAATGTGCTGTAGGTGAGAAACGGCATCCACCCCATGCTTTTTATGGAAGGCTGTTGATTATCGTAGTCGGAAAGATTGCGTGGCAGGAGTGCACTGAGGACGTTGGTACGTAGATAGGCAATGAGGACGGTGGCGCATGCGTGCATGCCTGCGGTATTCATAAAGGTGTCAACCGTTGCCCCTAAACCAAACCCTATAAGTAGCAATGCCCACACGGGCGTTTCAAAAGGAAGCAAAAGTATAAATACAGGATACACATAAGGAATGAAGACCGGGAAACCGGAAGGCTCATTCCACCAGCGTAGATTGACGTTGTTTAGGATCAGCACCTGTAGCAGGATGATAATACAAAAACGAATTATGTTTTTTAAATAAACGTTCATATTTTTTGCCTGTTCTCCTTCTCTCTCTGCGACAAATAGAGTTTTGTTTCTTGCGCCTTCAAGGGCTCTACTTTTTTATCGATGAATCTTCTAATTGTTTTCTTTCCTGTGCCATTTTATTTTCCACTACATATACGTACTGAAGGTTCCTGAAATTAGTGGAAGACTGCAGGTACAACAACTGAAAATTATTTTTTTTGATTGTCTCAATTTTTGTCACGACACCTATCAACACGTCTGCGGGAAAGAATGAGTAACTGGTAGTAAAAACGGAGTCACCTTTTTTTACTTTCGCCTGCTGTGTCACATCGGTCATTAATAACTCATCCGGCTGCTTCTCATCCCAAACGATGTAACCATTGGTGCCGTCCTTTAGCTTCGCACTCACTTTTTGTTTAGAACTTAGAATGGAAAGTACGCTTGCAAAATGAGCGGAAACATGCTCCACCCTACCCACAATACCGGTACCCGATATTACAGCCATGTTTTTTCCTACCCCATCCCTGGCGCCGCGGTTTATGGTAATATAATTGTTGCTGGTATTAATGGAATTATTGATGACACGGGCCGTGCGGTAAATGTAGTCGGCAAATTTTACGATGTGTATCGACGTGTCAGAGGGGTTTATTTTTGAATGT
>Ga0302185_10002292_pt1 | contig 12683 bp, 8 predicted proteins | sample II_Bog_E1_1_FD_200231 | JGI IMG/M metagenome (GOLD analysis project Ga0302185, IMG submission 200231) | Peat permafrost microbial communities from Stordalen Mire near Abisko, Sweden - II_Bog_E1_2 | ecosystem: Environmental > Terrestrial > Soil > Wetlands > Peat | place: Sweden: Abisko, Stordalen... | reverse complement strand
AACCTGAAGCAGCACTTGATTCAATCATAACTCCGACTTCGACACCGCCAACTCAAACACTGGCAGACTTAGATGCTCAGACACGTGATCACGACGATGCTCGTGCTGCTGTTGAACAAGCTCTTGGAACACAGACTACGGATCAATCAGCCGCTATACCGCCAGTTATGCCACCGGTGCCAGTGACGCCATTTGATCTTCCATCTCCGCCGCCACTTCCTGACTTTTCTAAATTGCCTCCGGTAGAGCCCACTTCAGCGTATGCCCTCGATCCAGCTGATATACCAGCACCAACAGAACGCCTTGGCGACATTCTAGCACCTGAGACACCGCAAGTGCCTCCAGTGAGTGAGCCGCTAGCCACACCACCGGTCGCGACACCGCCAAATGATCCTGGACAATTTCAAATTCCCGGACAGTAAGAAGAAATCGCCGAGAAATCGGCGATTTTTAGTATACTAACCTAGACATGGAAACTATACGCGATGGAATTATATTAATCGATAAGCCAGCTGAGATGACCAGTTTTGGGGTTGTTGCCCGTATTCGACGAGTCTTGAGTAATGAGCAGGGTAAGAAAGTAAAAGTAGGGCATACCGGAACTCTTGATCCTTTTGCTACAGGACTTATGATTATCGTCGTCGGCAAAGAATGTAAGAACGCCGGCATGTATTCCAAACTCGATAAAGTCTACGAGGCTACTATTAGATTAGGGCAAACAAGTACGACAGGCGATCCAGAAGGTGATATCGTGCCCGTCTCAGAGAACGTCCCAACAGAAGATGAGATACTCGAAGTCCTAGGCCAATTCAAGGGCGAGATAACACAAAAGCCACCAATCTATAGTGCGATTAAGATTGATGGCGAACGTGCTTATAAACGTGCTCGTAACGGGGAGGTTATTGAAATGCCTCTTCGTCAGATTACTGTATTTAGCTTAGAACGTATTGATTACTCGTATCCTGAACTAAAGATTCGAGTTCACGTTAGTAGCGGTGCCTATATCCGAACCTTAGCCGAAGATATAGGAGCTGCTCTTGGAACAGGTGCTTATTGTAGTGAGCTTCGTCGAATCAGTATTTCGAAGTGGGATATCAAGGATGCACAGACCTTAGCTGACTTTGGGATCGTAGACTAAAGTTTATTGTTAAGAATTTGTTCCATGTTTTCGACTGCAGCTTTACGTTCACCAGTAGCGTCCCAAAGTTGAGGGTTGGATTTGAGGTTGGTGATTTCCTCTTTAAGCTTGTTGTAGGCGTAACGAAGATCAGGTGTCGTAGTAAGACGTCCCATAGCCTCATTAATGCGGATAAGAGTATCGTTATCCTGGCTTGAAAGCTCTCGAGCAGATAGTTTACCGGCAAGAAGCATACCCTTAGTCCACTCATCAAGCGTAGCTGTGTTTACGTCGCTTGGGAAACCTTGAGTCATTTGGTCCATGATACTGTTGCTAATCATCTTAGGTCTCAATGAGTTATTCTTTAATGCCTCAACCGCAGATAGACGGTGGTTTTCTATACCGTTAACTGAAAGGTCAAAGTCTCTAGATTCAAGTAACTTGAAGATGTTTGGGATAACACCATTTGCAAGAGTACTCTTGATAGCTGCCTCACGAACATCGTCTGATGCAATAACACCCTTAACGTTCTTACGCATTGCAATATCGAGGATCTCAGCAGCATTAAGGTTAGAGTGCTCAAGGATAGCACCCGCATTAGCGATAGCTTCGGCACGGCCCTTGTGTTGGTCGGTAAGAGCTTGAGCAAGTGCACGCTCTGCACCAAGACTACTCTGAATACCACCAGCGTAACTAGTAGCTGTACGAACACCGTCGACGAGACTGTTTTGCAGTAGAGTATTAGTAAGACTAATTTGTTGAACTCTCTTGGCGCTTGAAGTACGAAGTGCGTTAAGAGCGAGCATTTGAGTATCGCTACGTGACTGATTAAGCATACGAGCAACATTGGCTGACGCAGGGAACGATCCAACGCGTCCTGCCTTAAACTCTTCGTATTGAGCATCCTCAGTACTTTTAATAGTTGCGAGTCGATCGTTTTGGACACGTAGCTCAAGTCGTCTCTCGCGAATAGTAGGATCAGCACTTGCGTTCCAGTTACCTTCAGCACGTGCTTTAGCCGTTTCAACGTCTGTTTTGACATTGTTAAGAGCGTAATCAAGGTTACGAGTGGCACGATTGGTTGTCTTTGCTCGGTTGTACTGAGCTTCTGAACTGCTTTCGCCTAACGTTTTCTCATCTTGAGCGAAGCGTTGTTCCTGGTCTATAGTTCTAAAAGCATCGGAGTTAGACCAGATTGCATCAGATCGTATTCCGTACATAGCTTTTCGACCTTCACGAGTACGACGACGTTCGTCGGCACTAAGGGCGTAACGGCGGAATACTTGTCGTGGAAGGACAGGATCTGTTCGTGCCATGTTCTGTGCTGCAAGATATTGTGATCGATCTTGAGCCCAGGCTCTTGTTCGGTCCAAGATACCTTTTTTAGGATTGTTAACAAGACCAGCAATCTTACCGACAACTTCACCACTGAATCGAACAAGAAGAGGGGTAAGTACAAGTGGTGCGGCTTGGACGAAAAGACCAAGAAGGATGATATTAATCTGACCACTTGCGTTTGTAATAATAATTGAACCAGCAAGTTGAGATCCTCCAAATATAAGATAGAACATAGGGAAGAATATGAGCATATCCATGAGGAGCTTGCGCCATCGTTCAAACCATTTTTCTGTGTTTGGAAGGAGATAGGCAACGAAAGCTATAGGGGCTAGCATGATCAAGATAATGATGAGTGCTTGACGGGCGGCAAGGACGATAAGGGCAACGAGGATTGATAGAAGAAGCCCTAAGAGGATAGGGATAAGAAGGATTGCGAGGGCACCAACGTCTGCTCCTGCTGTAACAACAGTGGTTGCGCCGCCAATAATAAGTGCGGTTCCGGCAGTACCGGACGAGAGGATGTAGCCAGTAATACTTTGCCATCCGGCAACGCCTTCGGTACTTGCACCACTTAAGTGAGTTCGTACGTTAAGAAGTACTTGTTCTATTGAACTACCAAGTATATTCGAAATATCAACCGCAGCCGCACAAATGATGTACGAAATATTAACGAGAATTGCGGAGATGATAAGGCGAGGAAGTAGTTTCTTCATTGAGTAGTTACTGAGTCCTACGTTTGCGATCTGGGAATAAATAATGATTAGAAAAGCGATAACGAAGGCAACGTTCGCAAAAGTACGAACATAGCTCCAGGCTTCATAAAGTGGGCTGTTCGTCTGCGTGGATAGTGGCTGAACAACCAAGAAACCCGAAAGAAGCCCAAAGATATCATCCATACCTTGAGCGAGGAAGTTACTGATTGGACAGACTATCCAGCCTACTCCTGATATTGAACAGGAGTTAACGGATGCTGCCGAGGCTTGAGTAGACGAGGTTCCATTAACTGGCGTGATTGAGATTGTCTTTTGAGTAATACTGCTACCGTATGAGCCATCGATGTTGACATTGAACTCTTCATAAGTAGCTGTCTTTTCTGATGGGGGGCTAACACTTGAAGAAAAGTAGATAATATATGCTTTGTCATTGCCGTTATCAATGTACTCGTAGTACTGATCACCACTAGGAATAGAGGGATTAGATCCTGACGAAATCAATGGACTAGTGCTGTTGCCCGTGTAGGTCTGACTGTTATAGACTATGTTTCCATTTTTCCAAGTAGCATCAGTTGTAGTTGTTGTCTTTGATTGAGGGGTGATCGAGATTGTTTTTGTCGTGACAAGACTACCGTAATTTCCAGCGGCATCAATGTCGTAGACGCTGTAGACGGCACTATTAGCGGTGCTGGGATTATTGTTTGGAAAGTCGAGTGAATAGGCTTCTCCCCCCGAAAGGCTTGAGAGATCGATGTACTGGTAGTAGGTGGTACCGAGGGCTAGCTTCGGCTTACTTGAAGTAGTAGCCTTTTCGGCGCTATAAGGATTGCCGTTGTAGGTGATTGTTGAACCACTCCAGGTTGCATCAGCTGCATGAACAGAGGAGGGGTTTATAACCAATACCCACAAGAAGACCGCTATAAATACGGAAATGGCATAGGTAAATATCCTTCGAAGTGAGTTACCTCTCTTCGAAGTGAGTAGAATAGACTCCCACATATCGTCTATAATAATAGCACTTTACAGATGTATTGTCAATGCTTTAGCTTAGTTTTCTAAAGTGTTATAGCGTAGTATGACCAATGCGCATAGATAGCGTTTTGATGATGATACGATATACCATATATAGTGTTTCGTGCAGAAAAGGTGAAGTTGTTGCGCCAAGAGAGGCGGGTGGCTGGTGCGTTAGCACGAGCCACCCGGCCGTTTCTTGGGTTTAGTTGTTGCCGTATACCACCTGAGTGGCTCCGGCGAGCACCACCGCATACCAGCCAAACGCGTAGAAGAAAGGAACACATACGAGCATTCCTGCCGTCAGGAAGGACCAACGGATTCGGTTGGACCTCCCGTCTTTACGTTTTGCATCGTACGCTTCTCTTGCCTTCTGGAGATCATCTTCAGCATCCTTAAGGGCATTGCCCTCGTTGTCTGCGTTCTGACTCTTCTCCTTAACCAAGTTATTAGCAGCGGCCAGCTCCTTAGCCTGATCGGATTCCGCGACACGAAGTGCCTCGTTTTCGGTCTCAAGCTTATTTAAAGCTAGTGCATCCGGTGACTCCATTGCAGCAGTGTCTGCTTCAGTCGTAGCTATCTCAGCTGACTTAAGCAGGTTTTCTCGAAGTGTGATGCGTGTGTTTGCTTCACCGAGCGCTGTAGTAGCAGCGGTAACTTCCTCTCCTCGTGCCGTACGCTCATCTTCGGTCGCTGCTACGAGAGCAGCGATTGCCGCTTCCTGAGCCTTCAGGAGACGATCGCGTAGTTCGACGGCTTCCTTGAGCTGAGCAACGGCGTTGGCCAGATTCTCCTTTGCTGTTTTCTGCTGTGAGGTCTCTCCGGCACGTGCTAACTTAGCGCGTGCCTCAGCTACCTCATCACTCTTTTTCTTAGCTGCGTCTTCGGCAAGACTGTGACTTGTCTCGATGACCTGATAAGCCGCCTGTGCTTTGGCTGCGGAGGTTTGAGCCAACTCGGCCTTAGCTTTAGCGCCTATGAAGACGTACTCGTCAGGGTCGTCCGGCTTCAGCTTGGGTATCATTTTATAGGTACCGTCAGCATTCCTTTCGGCTCCGTTGAGCTTGCTGTCCTTGATGTCGATATCTCTCTTCAACTCGGCAAGTTCTGCACCGTGAGTACCGACATAGCCGATACGGAAGATAAGCAGTGCGTTGATGACCAGTGCAGCGAGACCCATGAGGAAGAACCCAAAGGGTGCTGCCTCAATCACGCCGACCTGTGCCATTTTTAGGAGCACTGGATATCCCCAGAGGAACATTGTCCAATACGTCAGCGGGCCGATCAGGACGACCAGCACGAAGAGTAGGAACAGACGACCCCAGGCTTTTGCGATGATGATGTAGGCTGCGGTGATAGCCGCGAGTACGAACGTCATCAGAGCAATTGTGAGACTTGACCAGAGGCGGTAGCCAATGTTGACTGTTCCGCCGCCGGCACCTTCGCTCGAAAGGGCGAGGTAGCCGACGCCAACGAATACAGCACTGACGATGAACTGGACGAAGTAACGGTTACTCACCAGTTTGATGGGGTGAGTAACGTAATAACGCGGTTTGTCCCGCCACAAAGTGGGCGGGTCGGACTGAGTAGTGGTTGTCATGCCACGTACCTTTCTACTAGTATGGATGTGGTGAACTCTTCACCTTTTCTGCGTTCCCATTGAAAACATCTCTTTGTAGGAGAGTTCTCGAAATTAAGGAACGTTCAAAGGTGGAAACCTTATGAACTACAACATTGTAGTACATTATGGTCATTTTGTCAATATGGTTACCTCTTAGGATTTAAAAGTAAGTCGAGATACATAAGGGGTTGAAAGCTGTGCAAAACTTTGCTACAATGCATATTTGATGATTACAGCAGAAAATAAAGCCAAGGCATTCGCTTTGACACAAACTCACAAGACCGATGTTGGTTCGCCTCAGGCGCAAGCATCTGTTCTTACAGTACGTATCAAAGAGATTACCGAACACCTTCAGACTAACAAGCACGACAACATGGCTCGTCGCGGTCTTATACAGATGGTTGGTCGCCGCAAGAAGCTGTTGAAATACCTCGAAGAACATGACTTCGACGCCTACAAGGCAACGGTTGCAGCACTCGGACTTCGCAAGTAACATTGCGAAGTTTTTATTTTAGCCTTTTTACCTTATTCAACTACTGCGAGGGGAGTATACTGAGAGCATGGCTAACGCAGTATATATACCCGGAGTGTGTAATATCGGACCAGCAGAGATACGCTCACGACAACGAGTTGGTATCGCAGGTCTTACGCTTACTATCGTTTTCTTTATCCTAGCCGTACTGCTCGCATTTCCACCAGCCGTAAGACTTATTGTTATCTTGCCGGGTGCAATGGCTGCTAATGGATATATACAGGCGTGGATGCACTTTTGTGTTCGTTTTGGAACGACAGGACTATTTAACGTCAGTGATAGCCTCGGAAAGACAGAGTCTGTTGATCAAAAAGAATATCGTCGAAAAGATCAACGTAAAGCAATTAGTATCATTGCGCTCTCGTTGCTTATTGGCGTTGCGATTGGTTTACTTCTTTTCTTTCTTTAACTCGGAAAGAGAATCAATTTTCTAGCTAATTTACCCCTGTTACGTTATAATAGAGGATGTAAACGCCTCGGAGTTTTAGGTGGTGGATACAGGAATTCTTATACAAGAACCTCTGCACCCGTTACTTATCTAACTCCTTGGATTAAAAAGGAGGCACATCATGCCAGTTATTAACCCTTATGGGAAAGAAATTATTAAAGTTACCACGGAGTTTGCCGGTAGGCCACTGACGCTTGAAGTAAACCGTGTCGGTTTTAGAACTACAGCTAGTGTTCTCGTAACTTACGGTGAAACAGTAGTACTTGGAACTGTTATGGTAAGTAGTCGACCAGTGCAACTCGATTATTTTCCACTCAGCATCGACTATGAAGAAAAATTTTATGCAGCTGGAAAAATTAGCGGCAGTCGCTTTATTAAAAGAGAGGGTCGTCCAAGTGACGAAGCTATCTTAATCGGACGTCTCATAGATCGTCCTATTCGTCCTTTGTTTCCAAAAGGATATCGTCAGGAAGTTCAAGTCGTCTCTACTGTTATGAGCCTTGATCCAACCTTTCGCCCAGATGCCATTGCTATGATTGCAGCCAGTGCTGCTCTTATGCTTTCAGGAACTCCTTTTGATGGTCCTGTAGCCGGTCTTCGTGTCGGACGAGTCAATGGTGAATTCAAAGCATTTATGAGTCCTGAAGAGCGTGATGCGAGTGATCTTGATCTTGTGGTTGCTGGTATTGAAACGGGTATTACGATGGTTGAGGCCGGTGCGGATGAGGTAAGCGAATCGGTCATTGCAGAGGCGCTTGCGTGGGCTTTTGAACAGTACCAACCAGCGATTGCACTTCAAAAAGAACTTGCCGAGAAGATCGCAACTCCAGCTCTTGAATACAGTCTTATTCTGCCAGATGAGGCAATTCAAACAGCTGTTAATGACTGGGTTGATGGAAAACTAGGAGATGCTCTTCGTAAGCCATACCCAGAACGTAACGAATTAGTAAGTACTCTTCGTTGGAGTTTCCATGAGGAGATGGCGAAGAAACTAGGGGACGACTACGCAGGCCTTCGGGATGAGTACGACGAAGCCTTTACGAGCGCTCTTCATAAAGATGTTCGAGCCGGTATCGTTAGTAAACAAGTGCGCCCAGATGGTCGTAGTCTTGATGAAATTCGTTCTTTGTCGAGTGAAGTAGGGGTTCTTCCTCGTGCACATGGATCGTCTATCTTTACCCGTGGTATTACTCAGGGTCTTAATATTGTGACACTTGCACCTCTTAGCTTTGCGCAAATCGTTGATACGATGGAAGTAAGTGATGGCGAACGTCGTTATATGCATCACTACAACGCACCTGGATATACGGTCGGTGAAGTTCGTCGACTAGGTAGTCCAGGACGTCGTGAAATTGGACATGGATATCTTGCAGAACGAGCAGTACTTCCGGTACTTCCTTCTGAAGAAGACTTTCCCTATGCCATCCGAAGCGTGACTGAAATTATGAGCCAAAACGGTTCTACTTCTATGGCAGCAACCTGTAGTAGCATCTTAGCTCTTATGGATGCCGGAGTTCCTCTTACGTCACCTGTATCTGGAATTGCTATGGGACTCATGATGGACGGTGATACTCCGTATGTTCTTTCAGATATTGCCGATGCAGAAGACTTTGCTGGTGATATGGACTTTAAGGTAACGGGAACAAGTAAGGGTATTACAGCGATTCAAATGGATATGAAAGTCCATGGCCTTCCTGTGGCTATTCTTGGACAAGCACTTGAGGCAGCAAAACCGGGACGTGCCTTTATTTTGAAGCACATGCTCGAGACACTTGCTAAGCCACGTACTGCATTATCTCCATACGCACCTCGTATTGAGAAGATTATGATTAACCCAGATAAGATCGGTGCTGTTATTGGTAAGGGCGGAGAAGTCATTAATAAGATTACCGCTGAAACCGGCGCACAAATTGATATTAAGGACTCAGGACTCATTACCGTTGCGGCCGTTGATACAACAAGTATCGAAAAAGCTATTGCATGGATTAAGGGTCTTACAGAAGAACCAGAAGTTGGCACTATTTACGAAGGTAAAGTAGTCAGTATTAAAGATTTCGGAGCATTCATTAACATCATGCCTGGTGTTGATGGTATGGTTCATATTAGTGAACTTTCGAACGAACGCGTCGAGAAAGTAACCGATATTCTTACCGAAGGACAGATCGTAAAAGCTCGCCTTATTGGTATCGATGATAGAGGCCGTCTTAGCCTTAGTCTCAGAGACATATAGTACCTGAACACATTCTTTATATAAAAGCTTGCTATCTTACTTTTTTCTGAGTATGCTTATGCTATAAACAGTTAATAAGCATAAAATAAAAATATGAGATACCAAGAACCTGAAGAGCCAGCTATCGACCCTGTAAAGGATGATTCTTTGTGGGTAATGCATCCAGCAGATCCTCAGACTTCTCAAGTAGTACCTCCGCCCTTACCGCCAACACCTATGCCTACACAGGCAGCTCCGCCTGAGTTTGTACAAGCAGCGGTACCAACGCCACAACCAGAACCACAGCTGGAACCTCTTGCTCCGCCTATTGTAGAGAGTAGTGCTGTACCGAACTTCTTTTCGCAGCCTCCCACGGCGCCAGCCGCTTCGTCGGCTCCTATTGATATGTCGGCCTATATGGCACCTAAGCCTGGATATGGTCACAAAAAAGCACGCGGTCCGTGGAAAGGACGTGTTTTTGTTGCAATGCTCGGTCTTTTATTGATCTCGGGTGTCGGATACCTTAGTTATAATTTGTTTGGTCCACAATCGACTCAAATTGATGCAGCAACAAAAGCTGCCGCGACGGGAGTATATGTCGGGGATGGAAAGGATATCATACAGGTTGCTGATGCGGCGACAATTTTAACGTGTGAAACGGGCTATACCAAAGACGGAACAGGTACTACAGCTAGTTGTGTAAAGACAACGACGGCGACCCAGAGTGCGGCTGTTATGACCTGTCCAGCAGGTTCGACTCAAAGTGGAAGTGGGGACTCTATCACCTGTTCAAAGATTGTGGGGGGTTCAACAGTTGCGGTAGCATCTGCTGCTAGTTATTCCTGTCCAGCCGGATATGATACCTCGGGAAGTGGAAGTACGACTGTCTGTACGAAAGAGGCGACCGCTGCAAATGTCGCTAATTATAGCTGTGCATCTGGCTATACAGCATCCGGGAGTGGTAGTTCTACGGTATGTTTAAAGTCAAACTCTGTTACTGGACCAGTTATTGCAACTTGTCCTAGTGGGTTCACCCCATCCGGCAGTGGTACGGCGACTACCTGTGGAAGATCTGTGGGGGCAGCTGCGGATACTACCTATAGTTGTGTTGATGCTGGCTATGTTCGATCCGGCAATAGCTGTGTGAGGACGATAGCAGCTACTGCTACGTCTATTGCTAGTTGTCCGGCAGGCTATACCTTATCTGGAAGTTCCGCTTGTGACAAAATAATCGATGGTACGTGTCCTTCAGGATATACCAAAGCGAGTGCCACAAAATGTACAGAAACGGCCGCCTCTAAGAAAACTGATGTTGCTAGTTCCTTTGCTGAATATTTTTGTCCTTCTGGATATAGTCCTTCGGGTACTCCTGTAAGTAAAACGGCAACATGTTCAAAGTCAGTCACTCCATCGGCTGCCTCTTGTCCTGCAGGAGCAATTAGAAGTATAGGTTCAGGTAACGTAGTAACTTGTGAATTTGTCGCAACACACAGCACAAGCTACTCCTGTCCTGCTGGCTATGCACAATCTGGCACGAACTGTTCCCGAGCAATAAGCCTGACTGCTCACACGACGTATAGCTGTGCTTCAGGAAGTCTCTCGGGTGCAAGCTGTATAAGTAGCGCAACAGTTGGACTTAGTTGTGCGGCTGGATTTGTAATGGCCGGTAAGGGTAGTTCAACGACCTGTGCTCAAACGACAGCAGTTGGCGGGACACCAAGCATAACGTACGCTTGTCCAGTTGGCTACACCCCATCTGGTAGCGGTAGCACATTAGCCTGTACCGAGGATGTTAAGACCGCGAGCGATGTAAGCCACAGCTGCCAAAGCGGCTACACCCTAGATGGTACTCAGTGTACTAAGATAGTTGGCGGAAGTATTGTTAAGACGACTCCATCCGTTAGCTACGCCTGTCCTAGCGGCTTTACACAGACTGGTAGCGGCTCAAGTGAGATTTGTACAAAACAGGTAAGCGTATCACAGCCTCCTACAGCGGCGTATACTTGCCAAGATGGTTGGTTGAAGCGAACTGACGGTACAAAAACCGATTGTGTACTTACAGAGTAATAACTCCAGAGGTCGTGCTTGCAAATAGGAAGCACATGGACTATAATAGAGTTACTAAACGCAGTCTTTTATTGAGGTAGAACTATCGATAAACAAGCACTTCTTGGACAAATTAAGGCAGATATTATCAGTAGAAATGTCTGTCCGGATTTGGCTAAGACAGCCACGAACCTAGTGATGGGCGATGGTAATGTTGATGCTGATATCGTGTTCATTGGTGAAGCACCTGGTAAAAATGAAGATGAACAAGGGTTACCTTTCGTAGGAGCCGCTGGTAAGTTTCTCAATGAGATGCTCGATCAGGTCAATATGACACGAAGTGATATCTATATCACCAACATAGTGAAATATCGGCCACCCGAGAACAGAGATCCAACTCCAGAAGAGAAAAAGGCTTTTTGGCCTTACCTGGTACGTCAGCTGGATGTCATACGACCAAAGATAGTTGTGACATTAGGCAGGCATAGCATGGAGTATTTCCTACCTGAACAAAGAATTAGTGCGATACATGGTCAACCGAAACGTATAGGTTTTGGCGAGACTAAATTGATAATTGTACCGCTCTATCACCCCGCAGCAGCTCTCTATAACGGAAGCTTGCGCGCTACATTAATCGAAGACTTTATGAAGTTACCAAAAATAATCAAAATTCTTGAAAAAGAAAAGGAGAATAAATAAAATTATGGGTTCTAGAAGACTCACAAACGCCCAACCGGATGATCAACAAAAACGTCCGCAGGGTCAACAAAAACAACGGTCAAATAATACTGTTTTAAACAGCACGACAACACGAAAAGGCGAAGTCTTTCGTGCGCAACGTCGTACTAGTGAAGATGTAAATCTTCGTGCCTCACAGCATGTTATTAACATACCGGTAAACAAATCAATCTTTAACGGCTATAACGGCCAACAATTCAGCCCAGCTGATGTAAAGAGAATGCCCCGCATTAACGGTCCTAAACTAAAGGTTATGCCTATTGGTGGACTTGGTGAGATGAGCATTGGTAAAAATATGATGGCAATCGAATATGAAAACGATATCATCGTTGTCGACATGGGATTCCTCTTTCCTGGTGCAGACTATCCAGGTATTAACTACATAACACCGGATATTACGTATCTAGAAGAGAATAAGGATAAGATCCGTGGACATATCTTTACTCACGGACACCTTGACCACATTGGTGCATTTCGTCATATCATTGATAAAATTCCTGCTCCAGTCTTTGGAAGTAAGTTTACCGTTGGTATGCTTCAGAGAACTATGGAAGAGGCTACTTCTGGATTCGAACCAGACTATACTGTTCTTGATCCAGAAGCGCATGAACGCGTTCAGCTTGGTGATAGTTTTAGTGTTGAGCTCGTTCGAGTAAACCACTCAATTCCAGATGCAACTGCTGTCGTTATCCGAACTCCACTTGGTGTCTTAGTTGATACTGGTGACTGGAAGTTCGAAGAGCGCCCAGTTGATGGCCATAAGTTCGACATGGATCGCCTAACAGAAATCGCTACAAAAGAAGGTATTTTGCTTCTTATGAACGACTCAACAAGTTGTGAGATCGAAGGATCACACAATCACGGTGAGTATGAAGTACAGGAAAGCATCGGCCAGATCATGGAGCGTAAT
>Ga0302185_10002291_pt1 | contig 12700 bp, 12 predicted proteins | sample II_Bog_E1_1_FD_200231 | JGI IMG/M metagenome (GOLD analysis project Ga0302185, IMG submission 200231) | Peat permafrost microbial communities from Stordalen Mire near Abisko, Sweden - II_Bog_E1_2 | ecosystem: Environmental > Terrestrial > Soil > Wetlands > Peat | place: Sweden: Abisko... | reverse complement strand
CTCATGGCCTCACCCTTGGCGGTGGTTGCGAAATGTGTCTGCATGCAGATGCAGTGCAGGCAGCGGCTGAAAGTTACATAGGTTTGGTAGAGGTAGGTGTAGGCCTCATTCCCGGTGGTGGTGGCACAAAAGAAATGGCACTACGCGCCAGCGACCGCAACATAAAAGAAGATATTGAGGTTAACTATTTGCAACAGTTGTTTATCAACGTAGGCACCGCCAAAGTTTCTACATCAGCTCACGAGGCGTTTGAGAATTTTGTATTGCGGCCCGGTTACGATCATATCTCCATTAATCCCGATAGGCGCATAGCAGATGCTAAACGCAATATACTCATGATGTCTGAGCGTGGCTACACACAGCCCACTGCCCGTGCTGATGTTAAGGTACAGGGCCGTGGTGGCCTTGGCGGCTTGCTGGCAGGTGTGCATGGTATGTGGCGCGGTAATTACATTTCTGATTACGACAAGCTCATTGCCGAGAAGCTGGCCCACGTTATGTGCGGCGGCGACCTTTCCCAACCAACACTTGTAAGTGAACAATACCTTCTTGACCTGGAGCGGGAAGCTTTCTTAAGCCTTTGCGGGCAGAAGAAAACGCTGGAGCGGTTGCAGAGTATTTTGACTACGGGGAAGCCGTTGAGGAATTAATAGCAAGCAAATGCAAAAAGTAACAGTATTTGTTTTATTGTTTTTGTGTTTGAGCACAAATATTGCTCATGCTCAAAACTCAGAGAAGGACATCTGTGCACACTTACAGGCGCAATTTGCTAAGATAGAATCACTAGGCGACCAGTTGGATAATCAGGATGCAGTTGGAGATTCTCTTACCGGAGCTAAATTGATCAGTGAAAATAGAAAATTGAAAAATTACATTGACAAGATATGGTCGCATAACCCGGCTACTTTGCATATGAAGTTTATTTCTTTAAAAAAATATTTACAAATCACTACTTCAGATGATGGTAAAGTCAGGAAATACTCATGGAATTCAGAAGTCAATGATAACTACTATGAATTCTTTCAGTTTCAAACCGGGGATAGTACAGGTGTTTTCTGGAATTCTGTGGGCGCAGATATAGAGGATAATGAACAGGAGATATATTATTATAAAATTTTAAGCATAAAGACAACTGATAATAAAACTGTTTATGTGGAAATATATAGCCGTCATTTTCCCCGTAGCCATGATATATACAATGGCATAGACGCTTTTATCATTGACCACGGTAAACTTAATAAAACGCCCTTTTTCAGAATTGCTAAAAAGTCCTTAAGTTCCATTGTCTACGATTATGACTGTCAAACTTCAGAAAAGCCTGCTCATGTTTTCATTCACTTAAGTAGGGACAAAAAAAAACTGTACATTCCTGTTTATAAAGATGGTCTGGGATTTACCAATAAGTACTTAGTCTATGTCTTCAATGGAAATAATTATGTTTTTGATAAAAACGCTAAATAAATCATAAATCTAATTTTTCGTACTTTTAACTCATGGAAGTAAGAGAGCCAGCCGCTGCATACGCCAAACGAAAATATACTGTTGCAGAATATCTTGAAATGGAAGACGCTGCTACAGAAAAGCATGAATATTATCAAGGGGAGATATTTGCTATGTCGGGGCCAAAATATCAGCATGTTCTGGTATCGGGGAATTTATTGGGCAGTCTGATGAACAAACTCAAAGGAAAACCTTGCAGGCCATTAAATAGTAACATGCGTGTGCATATCCAAAAGAATACCCTTTTTACATATCCTGATATTTCCATCGTTTGCGGCGATCCTGAATTTCTAAACAATGACGAATGGAATTTATTAAACCCCACTGTAATTATCGAGGTGCTCTCACCATCTACCAAAAATTATGATCGTGGTGATAAGTTTAACCTTTACAGGGACATCCCCACACTTAAAGAATACATCTTAGTTGATACCGATACGATAGGTATAGAAGCTTTTTCCATAAATGCACAAGGCCGGTGGGTGCTGAAAGAATACAAAAACATTTCTGATACACTGTCGATGAAGTCGATTAAAATATCAGTGAAACTTGAGGTGATTTACGAGGGTACAAAGATTTCCGCAGCTAAAAACTAAGAAGCCATTTCTATTTCCGCTCATATACTTGATTTCAGGGATGGGCTTAGTCAACAATTATGTTTTTCATAAGAATATCAAATAACAATAAGAACTACATTTGAGTAATATTTAAGCATGCGAAAAAGAATGAATAGTGTGAGGCTGGTATTACTGGGTATACTACTGTTGTTTTTGCGCCAGGCCGCAGTTGCGCAGGAGCAGCCAGCCGGAGTGTCTATTACCCCTATATACGACAGCACAGAAAAGGTAGCTGACAAAGAGGTGGTTCATAATATCTCACCCAAGGTTACTGAGCCGGTAAGCATCGCCAAATATGCGGAGATCTACGGTATTAATCCGGATTCTGTTTATGATGAATACCTGAAAGCACTGATAGAAGCAAAACAATATAAGGACGCGGAAAAACTAGTGCAGGTGCAAATGGCGCGTAACAAGCGTAACCCACTTTTGCATGTAGACCTGGGCAAAGTTTATGCATGGGAGAAGAAATATGATAAGGCCACACAACAGTTTGACAGCCTGCTGCTCATGATAAATGGTGCCGATATATTTACACAGAGTGTTGCTAACGCTTTTATTGAGTCGGGCAATGAAGATTATGCTATCCGTGCTTACCAGAAAGCTGCCCAGTTGCTGAATGTATCTTACTACTACAACTTGCCGCTTGCCAAGCTATATGATAAGTGCGGCCAACTGGATCAGGCTATAGATATGCTGCTTGTCTTTATCCCCGGACAAGGTGTGAACCTGGAAGGGGTAAAGACGTTGCTGCTGGAGATGCTGGGCAACGACCCGGTTAAATTGCAGCAAATGCAAAAAGCGATCATCAAAAAAATTAACGAAGATCCGGGTAATGCTTATTATGCCGAGTTGCTCACCTGGATATACACACAGAAAGACGATTGGGACGGTGCCCTTATCCAGATAGAGGCGGTGGATGAACGCAATAAAGAAAATGGCCGGCGCCTGTTCGATTTCGCCCACCAGGCTACTCTTGCAAAGCAATATGCTACTGCTGCAAAAGCATATGATGATATAATAAACCAGGGCAAAGACCTGCCATTTTATTTATCGGCCATGAGCGAAAAGCTAAACGTATCGTTCACGGCTTTAGTAAATGATACGGTTATAGATTCGGCCGTGGTCAATAACTTGGTTAAGCTCTATGATACTTTTGCCGCTGCTGATCCTGCTGTTTACAGTACCCATACTGTATCAGATTATGCCGCCCTGGAAGCCCAGTATGCAGGTAATGCACCGAAAGCAATTGAAATACTGCAAAAAGCCCTTGGGATGCCAGATACGCGCCGTGAACTGGCTGGGCAGCTCAAGCTACAGATGGGAGATTATTACCTGTTATGCGGCCAGGTGTGGGATGCATCACTTACCTATAGCCAGGTAGATAAAGAATTTAAGCAGGATGCCCTTGGCGAAGATGCCCGCTTCAGGAATGCAAAACTTGCTTATTACCGTGGCGATTTTGAATGGGCACAGAAACAGCTGTCGGTTTTGAAGGCAGCCACTTCAGAGTTAATAGCTAACGATGCTTTATACCTTTCGGTGCTGATCACAGAAAATGTAGAAGACAGTAATTACTACCCGCTCGAAAGGTTTGCGCATGCCGACCTGTTGCTATTTCAAAACAAGGACAAAGAAGCAGAGGCGCTGCTGGATAGCATTAATAAGGCATTCCCAAAGCACCCGCTCAATGACGATATTATTATGCTCCGTGCCGACTTAGCTACAAAACGCCACGACTTTACCAAGGCGATTGCTTATCTTAAAACTATTTATGAGCAGTATGGGCAGGATGTATTAGGTGATGATGCGGTGTATAAAATGGCAGAAATTTATCACAACAACCTGCACCAGAACGAACAGGCAAAGCACTATTATGAGCAGCTCATAATAGATTATCCCGGCAGCACTTATGTGCAGGAGGCAAGGCAAAAGCTCGCCGAATTAAATAATAACGTCTTACCATAGCAGATAAATGAGCTTCATGGATACGGAACAAAAAAATAACCCCTTGCATGGCATAACACTCCTGATGATACTGGAACACCTGGTAAAAGAATATGGCTGGCAGAAAATGAATGAAGAGGTACGCATTAATTGCTTTTATGAAAACCCGAGTATCAAGTCGAGCCTGAAATTTCTGCGCGCTACGCCATGGGCCCGGAAAAAAGTTGAAGAACTTTATTTGTCATCGCTTCGTAAGTAATTGTTAAAGGGTGTTGGCAGGTTCACTTTTACAGAGATACCTGTTCTGTATGGCACAACTTTTGTATTACTCATTTCAAAGCAAACTATTATGACAAGCCGGGCAATCAGGTACTTCAGCAAAAGCAAAGCATTAAAAATCCTTGAAAATCCTCTTCGGGTTGATCTGTTCACGTTGCTTAATGCATCGTTTTCACTCTCGCGCAATGACATTGTGAAAAATCATATGAGAACTACGCTTCACGAGCTCGGTACACCTTCTTATAGGATATCTGCCTGATTTACCTCGCTTGCGGTTTTTGAGAGTTTTAATGTAATTCATACTGCATTTATACGATGCAGTATTTTGTTTTATATCATTAATGGCTTACAAATCCGGCCTTTTTAGCGAAATCTTAACAATTCTAAATTTCTGGCTTAATTTTTGCAATATCTTTACTGGTTTAAAATCGGTAGGTGTTATAGGTCATTAATAACGGTATGAAAAAGTTAGTATTATCGATTAAATTTACTTTATTATTATTTATTGCACACGCTCAAAACAATGGCCATGCTCCATTGGAAAATGTGATCAATGCGATGAAGAACGATCGTATTGCTGATATGGCTCAATATTTTGACATTTTTGTGCCGGTGACAATAAATAATAATCAGCAGGTTTATAGCCACAACCAGGCACAGGTGGTGCTGCAGGATTTTTTTGATAGGAACAACCCTAAGGATTTCCTGATTATGGATAATGGGTCGCCCGATAACAATACTAAATTTCTCATCGGTACATTTTTGACTACAGCCAACAGCACCAAGTATACCGTTTACATTCTTATGAAAATGAAGAATGGCGAGTATATGATCCAGGAAATAAGGCTGAATAAGGAAATACTTTAACCTCCTGTTTTAGTATACGGTCCCAATTCCTAATAACAAATTCCTAATTCCAACTTTTACCTCAGGTTTGCCACAGTTTTCCCCTTAGGGTATTTTATGGTATACCCAAATGTTAGGTCTTTTGCTTCATTTGCATTTAAGGATAATGTCCACTTCATCATGCCGGTTATTTCATCATGTTCAGAGTTGCCGGCGTCTGCATCTTCTATCACGATGTCCTTATCATTGCTCACAGGCAGCTGGTCCTGCACTATGAGGGCGATGCTTTCTTTGCGCGTATTACGCACAGTTATTGTATAGGCAAATGTTTCACGCACATTCGACCCTATCGTTTTTACACTGCGCAGCTTTATGTTACGCTCCCGCTTCACCACTATCTTCTTGTCCCTGCCCAGCGATAGTGTCATGGTATCTTTTGTATTGCGCACATCTACTGTGACCTGGCCCACATAAGTGCCTTCATAAAAAATATTTGTTTGCCCGGGTAGCAGGTTCAGGTCTTCCCAGTTAGTAATATTAGCTTGCAAAAAAGCGTCTTTATCCAGTTTGGGCACTGCATAGTAACGATAGGTAGCCGGCAGCTCATATTTCTTTATCGCTATGAGGTGTTGCTGGCCATCACTCGGTATGGTGTAAGGGAGGTCTATGTCAAATGATGTGTTCACACCTGCATTATCTACTGATACATATTCATTGATCGAGGATTGCTGTTCCTCTTTTAATAAGCCGCCGGAAACTTCAGTAGCGTCTGCAGCCACCACAGGTTTTTCATACGCCCGTGCTGCACTCATTGCCCGCGGTGCATTATTGTTCGACCAGCTATCGGTTGCCGGTGAGTAAAAAGCTAAATACCATGGGCTCAGGGTGGGCGCCTGCACACCTTCGTCTGGATTCCCGGTGGAGAGGGTCAGCCGCACATTGTTCCATTTCACGCCGCTGTTTTGGTGTATGTTGGCTTTATAGTAGAGTTTTATCGGGCTATGTGCGTCTTCTGCCCATACATCATAAGTGGGGCTCCATCCTGCATGCGGCACTACATATCTGATGTTCACCGCTGTGTTCGTAGCTTCCTTTGCATAAAATTTTACCAGCAGTTGTCCGCCGGGCTGGTAGCCCCTGTTCTGTTCTTCATTCAGCTGGTTATATAGCTTCGCGATCTGCTCAGCCATTTTTTTCATCAGTTGTTCTTCCTTGCTTTTCTGGTTCAGATAGCCTTCCATTTTTGCACCTAGCATGTCCAGAAGTTTCGATTCTTCGGCCACTTGCAGCCCTGTGTTAGCACCACTTACCTGCCAGTTTTTCCACAGCACGTTTATCTGGGCCGTTAACGCCATCATTTTATTGTGCACCATTTCACTATCGGCTGCTACCAGTGCTATGCTGTCTTTAAGCTCCCTGGCATGAGGCGAAAGCGTTTCAGCGGCAAGGTAGTTGTTTTGGAAGGTAGCGCTTTCCACCACCACACCGTTTGTTGCATTTACAGTTATGCTCTGGCTGTTCACATCTCCGGCCACATTGGTAAACAAGATCTCATTCTCACCTTTCGAGAGCGAAAAGCTGGCGCTGCTCACTAACTCTGCTCCCCGAAGAAATACCGTTGCCTGGTCAATGTTTAGTTTTTGTTGTGTCTGGGCTAGGATGCTATTGGTAGAAAAAAGACAAATGCAGATAAGTATTAAGCAGGAATGTTTCATACAGTGTGTTTTAGAGAAGAAACAGAAAGGTAGAAATTCCATAAAGCATATTTGTGTTTGCACGAATAGTTAACAATATTTTATATCGGTTCGGGGTTTAAAATATTTCAGAAGGTGTATACACTTTTTAAGATGTCTCGAATGCGCTCCTTAAATTTATACTTTCATTCAGCATCGGCATTTTGAAAAAAGTTCTTTGAAAATATGGGAAACAATAACGGGCGGTATCATCACAATCCTTTAATCCTGTGAATCAAGGTCCAGACAACATATTATAAAAATCTCAGCCTGCAGTGAGCTTGCCCAACTGTGATAAAAGTGTGACATTTTTGAGATATTCCAAAGCTTTAAAACATTGAAAAACAATCATTTAAACCGATTTAAAATTTTTTCTGGAAAGTGCCTGCCCGACTGCATAGGCGGGTGATATTTTTCAAAACTGTTGTAAAGCGCTCATTCTGCCTCACCCTTTCCATCGGAGTTCACGTAAAACAGCTTTGGGGAGAAGCCTTTGTAAGTTACGCATTAAACTTAAATGCAAATTCATCCTGAAAATCCTAAAATCTTGAAAATTCTGATCAAAAATCAACTGAAAACATTTTTTCAGTTGATACTAAATCAACTATGATTTTTTACAAAACCCCTGAAACCCGCTACCAGCTTACATCACTAATTTAAAACCCAAAAAAAATCAACATAGATCAACTGTAGATTTGAAATAAATAAAAATCAATATGTATAATGACTTTAGCAAAAGTACTTAGCCCGCCCCTGCTGAAAAGGTACTTCCTGGGGGCTGCTCAAAGCTACAACTGCAAACCGCCTACTGCGAACTGATATGGGCTTTTATGGAATTTCACATTTTCTGTGTCTCCTTAAAGACATTAAAAGATGTTCTGCACACCGATTAGTTGTAATTTCGCATCCCAATTTAAAAAATGAGCTACGAAGAGAGTAACGAAAGAAAAAGGTCCAGGCGGGGATTTCGCACACCGCTGGATATTGGCATGGGTTTGATCTACGCCGCAATTGGTGGTATGGTTATCATATTCAAATCTTTTGGGAACATGCCTATCAATCCCATTCTTGCATATGTACTTGGAGGAATGATGGTTGTGGGTGGTGGCGCCCGTTTTTACCGGGGAATGAAAAATGTGTTGCAAAAATAAAAGAGGTCGGAATATTGATAACGTATAGAAATTACCTGTTAAATAATTGTTACAAGAAATAGCGGTATCGTTATTCTTTAAATTAATAAGTAAAATTGCGCTTTTATGTATTTTCTCAAAAATATCCTTTTCTTATTGGCGATGAGTGTGGTCATGGTTTCCTGTGACGATACCCCCAAGCACCCTGATACACTCAGCAAAGGGGTAATAGATATTTCTGTAGATGAAACATACCAGCCGGTGATAGATGAAGAGCTCAAGGTTTTTGACAGCAGTTACCCCGATGCCAGGATCACCATACATTATAAGCCGGAAGCAGAATGTTTTAAAGACTATTTTGATGGCAAAGCCCGCATCATACTGGTAACACGCCAGCTTACTAAAGCAGAAAAAGACGCGTGCGAGCAAAGGAAAATATTCACATCCTCATTGCCTTTGGCCAGGGATGCAGTAGCGGTTATTGTAAATAATAGTTCGGCAGATAGCTTGCTGGGTAAAGATGAGCTCAAAGGCATACTTACAGGAATCTATAAGAAGAAGTACACCGTTGTGTTTGATAACCAGTCGTCCAGTACGGTGAGATACGTAATGGACTCGGTGCTGAAGGGGGATAAGCTGGGGGCAAATGTTTTTGCCGCGAAGGGCAACAAAGAGGTGGTAGACTATGTACAGAAAAACCCGGATGCTATCGGTTTCGTTGGACTTGGGTATGTAAGTGATAATAATGACCCTAATAACACGGGCGCTTTTATCAATACCGTTAAGGTAGTGGCCATGCAAAATGATTCGACAAGAGATTTTTTAAAACCTTACCAGGCATATATAGCCCTTAAGACATACCCACTCACGCGCACACTCTACTATATTAATTCAGAAAGTTATCCGGGTCTTGGGACTGGTTTTGCTAACTTTTTGGGGGCACAGCGGGGGCAATTGGTTTTTTTTCATGCTCATTTATTTCCTGTTCGCTCAGAAATGGTGATCAGGGACGCTCAAATAAACAATCAATAATTTTTAAAAATAACAAAACGAGAAACGTACTATGATGTACAACAGGAGAAAGTTAATGATAATGCTTATTGCGATGGTCATCAGCGTAAGCAGCTTTGCACAAAATTCAGTGCAGGATGGCATCAAATTGTATTACTACGAGAAGATCCAGAGCGCAGAACGCGTGCTTACACCCCTTGCCGCTGCCGACCCGCTGGCTAATTATTATTTAGGCTTGTGCTATATCCAGGATGGCGATTATGCCAAAGCTGCCACTACTTTTGGCGCATTTCCTGAAGATGCTGCAAATATTTCTGGTACGGCTAGGGTAGCCTTCTCTAATAAAGATAATGTCAAAGGCATGCAGATAGCCAGGGACCTGGCTGCAAAATCGAGGAAGAAAGAATGGCAGTCTGAAAAATATGCCGCAGATGCGATTACTTATACGCAAGGTGGTGACATACAGCAAGCAATTACCTGGTATAAAGAAGCGCTCGCGAAAAATGCCAACGATGCCGGCATCATGATGGGCCTGGCTGATGCCGAGATCAAGTTGCCGGGTGGTGCGGGAGATGCCATGAGCAACTATGAAGCAATCACAGATAAAGACCCTAAAAACTCATTGGTGTTTACACGCATGGGCGACATATGGTATGAAGCGAAAAATTATGAGAGCGCACTCACCAATTATGCAAAGGCTAAAGATGCGGACAATACCAACCCACTGCCTTATAAGTCCCTCTCTAATGCATATTCAGGTTCGGGCAAGTACAAACTCGCGCTCGAGAACCTCCAGAAATACCAGCAACTGTCGGACAACACACCCAAAGACAAGTTTGAATACCTGAAGGCACTGTTCCTGGCACAAAGTAGTTGTGATGCTGCGAAGATGGCAAAAGATATGTTGAACACAGTTACTGATGTAAAAATGAAGACCCAGGTATATGGCATTCTTGGTTTTTCAGAAGCACAATGCGGCGATTCTATTGATGCCCTCAATAATATCCGTATCTACTTGCAAAGGCAAGACCCTTCAAAAGTGTTGCCGGGCGATTATGTGAACGTAGGCAAACTTTTCCTGAAATTAAACATGGTAGATTCTGCCGTTTCTTATTATAACAAAGGCCTTGCAGGCGATACCTCCCAGAACAAAACAGACATATATCGCCAGATAGCAGAAGCATTTAAGTCTAAAAAAGACTATTGCAATTCAGCTACATGGTATGACAATCTTGTAAAGGCTAACCCTTCAACACAACCATTAGATTATGCATGGAGAGGGATCATGTATTACTACTGCACTAATTATGATAAGGCCATGCAGGCGTTTAATGATTTCGGGACAAAGTATCCTGACCAGCCATCAGTGCCCTACTGGCAAGGACGTATCCAGGAAGCTATTGATTCTGAAGCTACATCAGGTACTGCTGTTCCTTATTTCATGAAGTGGTTTGACAAAATAGGCCCTAACTACGAAAAGAAAAACGAGCTGAAAGGGCCTTACGAATACCTGATATACTACTTCTACAATAAGAAAGACAAAGAAAACCTGAATATTTATAAAGAAAAGCTGAAAGCAATAGACCCTAACGACAAGGCGCTGAGAGACCTGGAAGAAATGGAGAAAGCCGCCAACGCACCGAAAAAGACTAAAAAGTAAAGAATAGATACTCAAAGTAATGAGCCGCCCTAAAAGCGGCTCTTTTACTTTGAGACATTAGATTTCCGGTGTTTTTATGTTTATTTTTATTTGCTCATACAGCACGGCATTATATGAAGATCAAACTATTGGTATTATTTCTGGCCATCCCTGCAATATTGTTTTCAGGGAGCTGTAACTATAATGCGAAAAACATAAACGGGTTTACAAACAAGATCGGCAGGTCGGCAATGATCGATAAGTACCCGAGAGTGCCGGGAGAAGAAATATTAAGACAAGAAAACGGAGCGAAATTATTTAGTGAACTGGAATCGCGTTACCGGGAGTCGTTATTTAATTTGCAGATCGAGACAGACCGTGACGGTGCAAAACTTGTAGTCGTAATACTTACCCCCGATGTCGGGAAAAGCCTTTCATTGGCCAATTCGTACGGCGTCCCTTTCATTGTGCAGTCATGTAACCAGTTAGGGATTGATTGCCTTGACCTTTCCACTATCTTATCAACGCAGGATTCAACAGCATTGATAGAAGGGCCTTCTAATGGCAACTGGACCAAGGCAGGCGCGTCATTTGTAGCCGACCAGCTATCTTATTTGTTATTAAGTTACGATTGTTATAAAAACACGAAACCATTTCCGCAAGCACATAAGCCCACTACATTCGGGGATTTGAAGCCGGGGAAAGACGAGGTGTTGGAAGGCGAAAAAGGAGTGCAGCTTCATCTCACAGCCAATGCTCAAGGTTTGAGAATGGATCATGACGTTACATTCCCCAAAAAGAAACAAACTATTTTATTTCTCGGGGACGCCGAATTATTGTGCCCGTATCTCGACAATCATTTTACTTCTACTTATTTGCTGCAACAAAAATATCCTGCTAAAGAGATCATCAATGCAGGTTACATTCATTATACCCTTGAAGACTATCTTTCGCTCTACCTCGAGAAGGCCAGGTACACAGAGCCGGATATTGTTGTAGTGTGTACCAATGGGGAGGATATCCTGGACTATTTCTTTTCGGCACGTAACTTGTATTCAAGATCTCAGAAAGTATATAAACCATCAGAGAACGAGAAACAATTTTATCGCCAGATGAATTAACAAAAGAGCGCAATAACTAAATCTAAACCACTTTGAAATCGATACCAATTCCCAATAACAAATTCCCAATTCCGCATAGATATGGAAAATAACATAGAGCAACTACAATACCCGATAGGGCGTTATAAAAAGCCGGAATCATATACCCCGGCCCAGATGGAAGAGTGGATAAGGGTTCTGGAGATTTTGCCATCATGGATGGATGCCTGTATTGAGAACCTGGATAATGAGCAATTACAAACTCCCTACCGTGAGGGTGGCTGGACGATACAGCAAGTGGTGCATCACGTCGCAGACAGCCATATGAACGCATACATCAGGCTCAAGCTGGCCCTCACCGAAAATAACCCTACAGTGAAGCCCTATGACGAAAAAGCCTGGGCTGATACGGCCGATACCCGACTGGTGCCGGTAAATATATCCACCACAATGCTGCATGCCCTTCACCGGCGCATGGTGGCAGTGCTGAAAAACATGAAAGCAGACGAATGGGACCGCACTTATTATCATCCGGAACACAAACGCAATTTTCCCATATGGGAAATAGTGGCGCTGTATGCATGGCATAGCCGCCATCACATGGAGCATATAAAGCAGCTGCGCCGGAGAATGGATTGGTAATTATTTTACCATTAATAAAAAACGAACAATCAGTTAATTTTCCGGGAAAGTTTTTCGAAATTCCCCTAACTTTATTGAATAATTTTTCAAATATGCAATCATCGCCTAACTATTTCCTCTACTTCCACAGCCTGCTCCGGTATTTCATCTTGCTTTTTGCGATCATCGTAGTGGTGCAATCTGTAGTTGGGTTTATGGGTAAAAAAAGTTTTAAAAAGAGCAACAAACAAGCTGCACTAATCTTAATGATCTGCTG
>Ga0302185_10002289_pt1 | contig 12707 bp, 4 predicted proteins | sample II_Bog_E1_1_FD_200231 | JGI IMG/M metagenome (GOLD analysis project Ga0302185, IMG submission 200231) | Peat permafrost microbial communities from Stordalen Mire near Abisko, Sweden - II_Bog_E1_2 | ecosystem: Environmental > Terrestrial > Soil > Wetlands > Peat | place: Sweden: Abisko, Stordalen... | reverse complement strand
AAAATAAACTCTTCTGAGAAAATGATCAGAATGATCTGAATATATATATATTTTTCTGTAAATCATCATTAGCCAATTTTTTCTGATTTATAACGCTGAATTGATGTACTATTTAATATATTAGGAATTTAAATTTTAGAATAATAATACCGAAGATGAGTCATATATATTAAGCCAAAAATGATATTGTAGCGACTTTATAATAATCAGCAGCTTCATTATTTAAACCTCAACCCAAAATTACAGTAATTAAGGGATGTGAGAAAGCTAACTACAATTTAGCCTTGGAAATGGCAAATAAATTGAGCAATCGTTATAGTCAAGGAGAAGAAGTCTCTTGCAATGTAGGTCCAGACTACTTTAAAAAATATGGTCCAGGTATATACCTATTTTTTGTTTTCACAAAATATCTGGCAGTACTTTTTTGCATTCTGGGGGTAATCTATATTGCTCCGACAGTTTTCAATTGTGTAAAGGGTACCGGGTTCAATTCTATGATTAGCAGCACTGGTGTTCAGGTGGCCAAAACAACTGTCGGCAATCTAAATCCACAACCTCAATAAGTATCATCACTGGATAGCAGCACTTCGAATAACTACAAACTAGCCAACTCAATCCCAGATCTCATTGCTTGTTTCCTTTTCCTATCCTTTTATATTCTTTGGGAGTTCAAATCTGATAGTCTGACATAGTAAGTAAAAAAATAGGTCAATTTTCATTGCTATTATACACTATAGTTGGTTGAATTTCCTCAGGAAGCAAGTGAGAAAGATTTGATATAATACTTCAGTCAATTCGGAAAAGTGAAGGAGATAGCTCCAGTGAGAAACTACAGCGAAATAATCGCTTTATGTCAATAAATATATAGTTGCGAGCTCAGTAAGAACGAGTTACTGTTAAATTCATAAAATTAATAAACCTTAAGTAATGAAAAAATAAATGATTAAATAAAGGAATATGATGACAAAATTAAAGTTATCAATGCCAAGATAGCTGAAGAAGTGGATAGTAAATAAGATAGAGTATTTAAGTATTATGTTGTATTTGATGAACCAAAAGTAAGACAAACAGTTCTCAATACACTAAGGAAACATCATGGATGCTGCAAATGGGGAATTAAACATGTACCACAAGAGCATTTACTTCTAGGTCAAAAAGTAAGAGTGAAACCCTGTCACAATGAACCAGGAGATATTATCTGGTAAAATCAGCATATTACCTGGAAAGGAAGACTTTTAAGGGGCATCTTGCAGGCTATATTAGTTTTAATACTGATTTCAGCCACCTTTTTGGTTATATCCTTCTTAAATATGGCCACCCCTTCAACTGCAACCAATATAGACACAAGCAACTACACTGGAGCTACCATCTTGACTGTGACAAATACAACTATTCTCTACGTTTGGTGCATAGAGCATACATCAGTGGCTTCTTCCATTGCGGCTGTGGAAACTCTTTGCTCGCCATATCTCACACGATATTATGTAGGATTGGCAGTAGGCGTAATTATTTCATTAGTGGTGGTGGGTGTGAAGTCGATTTTAAAGATTGTTGTTATCAAGTTATCAAAATTTCAGCGTTACAAATAGTTCACTGAAGAAAAGATGAGTATTATGCTTAGTCTATTTGTTACTTACATTTGCACCACTGTGCTTATCACTCTACTGGTAAAATATATCTTATTTAGCTCCAAGCCAATATTTTTAACATCTCTTTTAAGCATTTTGTGGGTCAATTCGTTGACAGCAGCTATCTAAAAGAAAATGTTTCTACACTGACAGAATACTCTGATTTTAACCCATTTTGGTACGTAGATATTGGATACAAAATTACTCTTACCTGGATAATACTTGCCTTTCAGGTTCCACTTCTCAATCCTATCATTGGCTACCTCAAAGAAAAGTTTAAATTTTGGCGTGCTGAAAAGGAGCTCACTCAAAAGTGTATGATGGATATGCTAACTCCGGAGTAATTTGAGATTGAAGACCATTATGCCAATATTCTTTTGATTCTATTTGTGGGACTAGCTTTTTCTGCTGGGATGCCTGTCATTATGTTACCATGTGCTGCAGCTTTTGGTTTGAGATATTTCTACTTTAAATTCATATTTATAAGATTCAGTAAGGTTCCTCGAGCATTGGACGAAGCACTGAATTAAAGAGTACTGAATATGCTTCCTTTTGCATTATTATTTCATTTCCTATTTGGTGCTTGGATGCTAGGCAGTTAGAGTGTGTTTGTGAGACAGAGTAGTGCTATTGATTCCTTAGTAACTTTTAATTAATGTAGTTGTCAAGTAATTCTTCTTTTTGGCGCAGTGTCGGTTTTATTATTGCCCGTTTCGGCAATACCTGGCATTACACCATCTCATTTCTGGTTTGTTTGGGAATAACATTAACTAAAATGATAGTGTATGATCTCGTAGTCGAAACAGTTGTTGAAATGAGAAATGAAGATCGGATCCCCTCGTTTCTATATAAACAGGGAAATGAGACTGAAACGATAGTAGTTAAACCTGTGACAGAATTGATATAGGTAGAGAAGCCACAAGAAGAGGTGATATAGCAGAAATCGATTGCTGAATCTTATAGGATATAGAATAATCCTGATTACTTTGAGATATTGGCCATAATGGGTAAATTTACAGCTTAAAACCCATCTCAATGATGCTCTGAACTACTATTTGTATGAAAGAGTCTAATAAGCATGAAATTAATTTAAGATATATTAATCAGATTTGAGCCCCTTATCTTTGTTAAAGATAATTTAAAAAATAATATAACCTTTCTTTTTTTGAGTTAATACCCACTAAAATAAAATGGAATTAATTCAATTTAACTTTAGATTAACAATCTCCGAGTATCGATCAAGATAATCATATTTAATTAACTTTATATTAACTATAGATTAACTACTGGATATTATAATTTAATCAAGAATGATTTAAAACGATTGTGGTATGGCCTTAGAGAAGCTAACTCTGCAATAAATATTAGAGCAGACAGATCTAACTCTCTAAAACATGTTTCTGATAAAGGATATTAATAATAAAATCAAGAGATAGCTCAAAACATTTATCGATTACTGCAAAAACAAATAGATTTTCACTGATAAACTCATTAGTTTGGGTATCAAATGCCCCATGCATGAAAACAGCAACGCATAAATGAAGATAATCTCCTATGTAGCTTTAGATATCCTGACTTGTGATCATGAATCTTTGGCAGATCTGTTTATACTGAAAATCAAAAATCAAGTCAATAGCGATGACGAAATGGATATTAATTAAGAAATTCCAGAATAGATATAAACAGAAGAAATAGAATAAGTGGCATGTACATTGACCAATAAATATACATTTTTAATCAATATCTTCGACTATATCAATAACGAAACTTTAAATTAAAACTGTTTAAACTATATGAGCAAAGCCTTGCAAACATTAATTCGGAAAAAACCTTCTGAATTTTTATAATTTTTCCACTAATACCCTTAAATACTAAAAAGATTAATTCAAATCTGTCACTACCCATCAATCTCTCACCTGTTAGCTAAATTACTAACAGATGATGAAGACAATTTAACAGTGATAGCAGTGGAATAAAAATCAAAGATAATACCACTGCTTCTTTAAAAATTGCATAATGAAATTGATTAAATTCGTACTTATGAAATATTTGAAAGTATTGATGAAATTCTGCAATCAAGTCGCTATGGCGAGGTGTAAGAAAGGACCCTTCTGCAAAAATTGTCTGATAGGCTCGTTTGTCGATAGTAAATTTTGTTTCATGTGAATATGATTAAAAATAGCTTGAAAAATCTAAAAAAATCCTCAAAAGTATTCTATTCTTTAAATAACTCAATTTCTTATTTTACTATTGTAATTGCAAGGATGCACATGGACGAGCAACAAGACTATAACAATTAGCCACAATAATATAAACCCAAACTATCGTATTAACTAGATTAATTATTTCTTTCATTTAGCTCAATCTTAAATCTTTATCAGTATATCAGCGAATTTTAGGAAGTTGAATAGTCTTTGATGAGGTTAATGCCTTTAAAATTTATGGAGATGCATTTGCTCATGACTAAGCACTCACGATTTGGATTATTCTATCGACAAATTAATATTGAGAAGAGGATTACTTCAATCAGACTGCTAATCGTATATGCATTGATATTTAGGATATCTTTACCATCAAAAAGATTGGAGGAGTTCTCTTGCAGGTCATATCTTGCCTTTTAGAAAGGATTCTCATCTAATAAGAACATATAGCAGAAAAAAAAGATTTCAAGTTCATTACCCCTCCTTAGTTATTTGCCATAGTTGAACAGAAAGCATCAGCTATCGATGAAATTGTAAATACTCTGAGTAAGGAATCTATTAAATAACGAAACAGACATTAAAACGGTATTTTTCATCGCAAATTCCTTATAATGTTAGATAATTACTTTAGATGCGAGGGGTTGCATAAATAATTTTCTTAAAAAATAAATTTATCCCAGCTCTTTCCATAATTTAGCGTTTAGAACTGCAAAAAATATTCGCAGATTGTTGCTTTGAATAATCATCCTGCAGGAGCGAATATTAAATAAGTTTAATAGTTTAGTTTTATACGCAAAAATGCCAGCATACTGAAACAAAAAATATCGGAACAAGAATAGAAAATTATAAATAATGTCAATATACCAGAATAGCCAAAAGTCAGACTTAGTGAAAGAGTTATCCTTAAACTCTCCGAGAAAATCAAAAATATTAAAGACAAAGTTCGCAGCAAAAAAAGTGATTCTGAACAAATCCCCGCCTCTCCCAAAAATATTCCTAAAATTGAGTTAATAGTCTCAGATTCTCCAAATTCTCCAGATGTTAAACTATCGACAAAATTATCGAAAGCAGCTGAACAAGGAATTCAATTTTTCATTCGTCACCTCCATATATTTTGAGCAGGTTCAAAGTGCGTAATATGTGTATCTTCTCATCTTATAATTATACATAGCAATCAATCATTTTCTTCTAGAATTTACTAATTCTATCAATTTGTCTATTTTCTTCTCTAAGCTGTCTAATTTTTTTTATGAAGTCACCACCTTCCTGGTCAACTCGGCTGTCATGCTTTTGATTTCTTTTTGCTATCGATCAGAAGCGCAATAGCATTCTTATATCTTTTACTTGATTGAATGTTTAATGGTGGCTTAAAACTGACGACTGAAGTCTTGAGTCCACTGTTCTCTAAGGACAGTTTCCTTCTACGCTAATTTGGTGAGATCAACAATTTTGTCTTCAAGAGATCGAAAATATTCAATTGATTTGGCATTATTATTGCTAATCAATTGCTATAAATTGTTATTAAATTTTTGATTGTGATCTTCTCCTTTTGATTTTTTATCAATAGATTCATTAATCTCACTAATCTATTAATTTTTGTGTTATTTATACTATATGACTTACTAATTTTATATATTTTTTCCTTAAATATTTTCTTTAGATGGGTCGTCTAAATATATTTCGTTTGCAACAAAATGATATTTTTTATCTTCATTGTTATCATCATCATCATCTTTATCTTTTTCTGTATTATTAACTCATTACTTAAATCTTAAAATATCTATTCATTTTAATCTTTGTTGTTTTAGCAAGAGTCCTTAGCGTCTGTTACTATTTCCAGGTTTGAGCCCATACTCATAAATGACATTCGACTATTTTAATGCTCAATACTTTCCTATGCTGATTTCATATTATTAGAGTACTCTTTGGAGCTTTAACTCTATGATCTGTCGCCAAATATATGGTTTTTTCCTAACTCCTTAATTTAAACATTGGCCTTTCTGATGTATTAGTAGGATTCTTCTCGTTGACTGTCACTATCATTCCGCATAATTGAGTTTAATGTTCCAAGTAATTAAAAATGACTTATATATGATTCGCTTAATCAAATAATATACTCTACAATCTAATTGATCTTTCTAATTTAAAAATGATAATCAAGTTTATAATTAACAATGTCTAAAAACTTCAACAACAATCAATAATAATCCCCACAAGATATCCTCAAAAGAATTTAAAAAGAATCGTCAGAACAAAAAAGACTTCAAGCTCAAAAGATTCTGCATCGGGAAGAGATCAGGAAACCAGTTACTTTTGAATGGTGGGAAAAAGTGGTTGGTAAATTCAAGAGCGGATATATTTAAAGAAAGAAATAGTTTATTAAAATGACAAGAATGAGCTAAAATCGTCACATTGCAATTATGACTGTTTTCTTTTTGGGAGCATTGTTAGTCAGTTGGAAAATTGAGGAAAAGTATGACAAAATTCGAGCTCGAGCATAAAACACAAAAGGTATTAAGACAAGGCAAGTTGAAATGGAAAATGCATATATTCAAAGGATGCTAAAGAAAAATCCATTCTAACCAGTTCCAATTGAAGAGGAGTAGAAGGACTAACGGTCCTATATTTACTAACAAGCATAAATTGAATTTGATACTAAAGCAGATCTGATGGAAGTCATGTAGGATGAGAGGAGATTGTTATATGATGGAGAAGAATAGTAATGAAGATTTATATGACAACATAAATTATATCTTTAACAATTATAATAATCAACATTAGTTGCCACGAATCTCAATGAAATAATTCTACTTTATGGCCTTCAGCGTGATTGCAACAGTCGTGCTCTTTGTTGCTATCTACGATATCAATAAGGAATACCAATAGGCACATATATAGACTTAATGCTTGCGCTTTCTGACGCAAGAACAAACATTTTTATGCGCACAATGCATCGAACGACCGAAAAATATGCTGTCAACCAAGGGACTGATGGTTACAAGTAGTGCTGAATATACATTTCTTCAACTTCCAGAGGCGGAGAACTATCTTAGTTGCAAATAATTTGTCCAATTAGTTGACTATTCTAAAAATACCATTGGCTCTATAGCTTTCTAAAAGTAAAGGTCAATTCCTGAACTTATAAAAGAGTTGAAAGCTGATATTACTGTCGACAAAACTGGGAATTTCATGGTAAATCCAAGTTACAACAAATTTGTAGCTTACCGAATGTTTAATTTAGCATAGACCAAAATTTTGAAAGTAAAATATGCCAGTCCCGACTATGTTAATGCAATCCAGCACCTTTTTGTTTTTATTCTGAACTTAATAATCGCGGTAACCATTATCGCTTGGATATTTGATTCAACCTTTATCAACAAGCTGTCCAAATCAGTCAAGTATTCATTATTAGGCCTTCTCATTGTATTGGAGATTCTCACTTTCAATTTAGGAGATACAGAAATTACTATATTTTTGGCAAGAATTTTATTGATCAATGTAGGATTGCTTAGAGTCAACATTACCAAAAAGGTTGTTTTCGTATTCTTTATCTGTGGAATCATACTCTGCTACTTCCCTATCTCACTCATTTTTTACTATTTCAGTGGTTGGCTGCTCATCACCATTCAAGGCTATGATAAACTGAATCTTCGACCTATTTGGAGATATATCTTCATTTCTTATCTACTTTTAACCATTAATTATGCCATTTGGTTCGCCTTATTTAGATAGATTGCAGATACTGCCTGCCGAATAATTTAGCTTGCTTTTTTAATGATGATCCCTTGCGCCTTTTTGCTTCTCTAAGATTTAAAAGTCTACAGTTTCCAAGAGTACCATCCGAGTGACCCTGAAGCCAATTCAATTTCTATAAGAGGATACGAGGAAGAATAATTTTAGATGGGAAATTGATTTTCATCTATATCAATTAATATCCATAATTCCTTAACATTTGTCTAAGGAATAATAAATGTATTAAAAATATCATTTTTTCTTGAGTTTGCCAAGCTTGGCCATTAGCTTGTTATTTTTCATCTTATTCTTGTAGTTACTTTCCACTTCATGACTCGTTGTCAAGGACTGAGTACTTTTGATGCGAGAATATTCGCTGAATGCACCTAAAGAATGATTGAGTCTGGAATGACTGACATTATTGTTAGTGGCCATGAGTTCAATGATTTCATCATTTTATTAGGATTACTAAAAAGCGTCACTGATTTCTTGATCTAGTAGGATATTTATTTCTATATTAATACATGGTTACTTTTTTTGCCACTAATTTATTTTAGAGGCTCTTCTTTTTATCTTTAAGACAAAGATTTATTTAAAATTTGGAGGATTTACTAATTTCTCTCCTTCTCGCTTATCTTTTACACTTCCTCCTCAAGGATATTCAGAATATTGTCTCTTGAAGAATATAAATTTTTAAGAGAATTAATCATCAGATGATTATGGAGCTTTTTATTATCCCCTTCTTACCCGTTTTTAATATAATCATTGTTATCCTAGAGCGCTAAGTGTAGTTCCCTGATAGTTGACGAAGACATTATCTTTTTAAAATCTGTTTAAGAAGTGAAGCAAGGATGGTTCTATTGTCTTCTGATTGGAGTTTAATGATCTTATAGGTGTTCCTTTTGAAGATCAAATTATGAGATAATTTTCCTTTCGGTATTTCCATTGTTATAATCCCCAAGCTTATGCTATAATTTTTTTAACAGAACTTTTTGTTCTTCCAGTTCCATCCATAGAAAGTCATAGGCTATATTTTTTTAAGTTAGTTCTTTACTAGTGTTATGGTATTTTTTTTACATATTCGTAATACTATTACTTGCTCTAGCAAGCTCCTATTGAATCGTAACGAGATCTCTTTACTTTTGCTAGTTTTCTTTTAAAATAATTGAGAGGTCTGCTTTTGTTTTTGCTAACTATTAATCTAACTCTTTTATTCTCTATTAATTAGTTTCATTTGTGTCTACACTTTTACGCTTTTCAAGTTAGGGTTTTTCTCCTTTGCTGTTCTTCTTTTGGAGTTTTAACCTATCGATTAATCCACTCTTTTGTTCAATAATTTTTTATTTTTCTTATAAAGTGGTTTATAAAATCTTGACTTGTTCTTCCTTCTACGTGAGTTAATTTTTTAATTCAAAGGTAGAAGAGATCATTTAAGTCATTTGTTTTGATATTTAAAGTTATTTCAATTTTAATTCATTTTGCTCATCAACTAATAAGTTATATCTTTTCGACAGCTCATCATATTATTTTTGCAAATTGGTGTATCTATCACTTATTTAGGTATTTATCTCTTGCAATTTATCAGATTCGAATTCGTTCAAATTTATTTATTGACCGTTTTTCTTATTGGAACTCTCTGAATTGTTAGTGACTTGCAGAGATTACTCATTACCTTAAATAACTCGACTAAGAGTATTCAGGTGGTTTATTTCTATCTTTTTTGTTTTTTTAAATTGTTTAAGCATTTCTCTCTCTTTTTTTTATTTGGTTTTTAATATCATTGCCCTTTGCTCGATTTTTTTTAATATTTTTTATTGATCTTCTGTTCCCGATGTGGGACTAATAATGCCATCTTTAGCTGGGAAATATTTATTGTATTTTTTCAAAGTGGGAACTTCATTTGCTATTCCATTTTTTTCTTATTTTTTTTCTGTTTGAGAAATGTTTTTGGCACGAGATTCAATTAATTTACTAAATTTTTCATGCTCCTTCTTCTTTAAATAATCATCAAGATGTTTAAATTTGATTCCGTTCTAAAATATGCTAAAGGTTACATCTTCGACGAGCCTTTTCTTTACCATTTTTGCTGTTTCTGCTTTTTAGTTCAATACTTTACCTTAGATTCTCACATGACCATTTGTTACTGTGGGGTCTTATAGATTTTCACCGATTGCTTACATTAATTATCTTTCGATACTACTCGCATCTTTGATGTTTAAAGTCATTGTAATAGTGTTGCCATGATTTGGTGAATGATTTTGCATAGTTGTTCTCTTCCTTCGATGTATAATTAATTTTGATATAGATATAATTAATTGAGCTATTAAATTGGAGTTATTTGTAGATATTTTGACTGAATTGATGACCTTTTAATATTGATTTATGTTATTTTTAATAAATTTATTGGATAAGCATCATCTTTGTATAAGTCGAATAAGTAAATACTTCAAGCATATTAATTAATTTTTTAATTCGTATTGAATTTCACATCATTTATCTTTTATAAACAACTTAATTTATAAAATAATGCTCAATAAAAATAAATACAATCATTCCTTCTCAAAAAACATTATGCAAATAGGAAAATCAAAAACTAATTCAATTAAAAATCAATGTAGACATATCATTTATCTGAGCAATTTAGTATTCAAACATTCACCTTATTATTACCTCATCAGCACTTACAATCAAGTAAATGTTAGATATTTTAATTTTGTATCATTATAATTCCAAAATGGGTCAGATTAACTGTCAATGTCAATATGTACCACAGGACGATACACTCCCATTAAGAAAAAATCCCAGCATTCACCAAAACTTTTGCACTCAATAAGCAGAAATTGCTTCTATCTTTACCAAACTGACGCTTCGCAATAAAAACAATATCATTGACATTAAGATGAGAGAAGGAGGATTACTGGATTTCGGAACTTTTGATGATTGTGATCAAAAGCCCACTCAACTCAATGGAAATAGCTATAAAATGCAGTTAAGATTAACAAATCATAGTGTATACGCCAAAGACTGTGGTCTTGGTTTGGGTGTTTTTCTTCTCAAGAAAAAAATGTTACAAAAATGTGATGGGAGTGATATTCTTCTTAGTATTGAAGACAATTTTGTGAGGATTAAAATAAAATTGAGTGAGGAAATAATAGCAACAATATACAACTTTGAATCTGAAGAGAATGTGATTTTTGAACCAAAAAATGATCATGAGATCGCAGTTGGCCAGTGCAGCTTACTGATAAAGAGAGAGAAAGAAGGCAAAGAATACTCAATAAAACGGATTGATCGCAAAAGCATGTGGATTTTACTGTCGCAAGAGCGAAAAATCAAGATTCATGATGTACTGCGATTAGGCTGCGAATTCTATGAAGTGGATAGTATTACAAATTTTATTGAATCCTCCAAAATAGTTTGCAAATACTGAGGACTGGTCATTTCAACTCTTTCCTTCTCCTATTGATACAAATTTTCATTTCAAATAACAACATATTTAGATTATGAAAAATATGATAAGTAAATCAGCAGAGGGATATAATTTAATTGATAGCAGCGATTATATCCTGTCCATCCTTGTTTGTGTGGGCCTACGCCTGCTCACAGTTCATAAAAGTCCAATTCGCCAGCTTTTCAGAATTTTGATGTGAGGAAGCCAGTGAGAACTGCTAATAATCCTTTAGTTTAGCGATAATTTATACTCGCGATTACAGCATCTCGAACTTGTAGTTCTTTAACTGTTTCCTAATTTATCTCCCAAAAGTTTTCAATTATGTTCCCATTTCCAAAATCTCTTTTTTTAGCTGTTATAGTTGACGAATATCATTCTTTCTCATCTATATGAGATTAATTGTATTTTTCTTCTTCCAACTATCATTGCTTGGAAGTTGTTCTACTCGCAAATCATTTACTATTTGCTTGAGTTGTTAGTTTTCTATAACCAAACGCTGATTTTCTGCTTGATAGTTTTCGACTGTGGATTTGTAACTCTCGATAGAAGAAAACGAAACTGAAGTATTGAGAGAATTATAGAGTCGATCTAGATAGTGAAAGAGATGAGTTAGTTCTTCCTCGAATGATGATAGCTCAATGAATGAGAACTACTATTCTTCAGGCTTTATGTAGTTGATAATTTCCAAGTTCACCTTCTGTAGAATAAGATCAAGCTTGTCTAAAATCTCTTTCTTAACTTGATAAAAGATATCTTCGCTTACCTCCACCATCGTTAACTTTTAATTATCAATATATAACAATTTATCAGAGGAATATTGACTAGGCTGGCTGCAAAATCCACATTTACCGCCAGTTTGGCAGCGTTAACAGTTGTGATGCTGATATAACGCCTGCCTTTCCTTCTCCACGCACCGCACTTCCCTAGAACTCAAACTCTCCCACTTTCAGTCGGCAGCAGTTTCCCCTCACTTTTAGCTTCCCCACCAGCCATACTCCCTCCCCCTCATTCACCTTCTTATTAATTGTTTCGCTGCCGCGTGCGTGGAACTCCGAGGCGAAACAGGGCAGAATGGGAGTCTGAAAGATGGTGGGTTGTAGTATCTGATCCTTCTGCTCGAGGGACACATGGTAGGGGTTGCTGGGCTTCACGATCTAATATTTTTACTCCTCCTCCTCGGCCTCCATGTTTTAGGGCTGTCTTCCAGCGTCTGCCACTGTCATCTGCCGTAAGTCAATATTGTCTCAATAGGCGAAAATGTACATTTTTTTAGGGTCGGTCTTTTGTCGTCCATCCTCTTCTAGTTGCCGGATTTGAAGTGATCCAACAAACTGAAGTTTTCCCTCGGCTCGCTCTGAACCAATGATTATAATCGATTCGACTTGCTGCGTTGACGGAGCAACTCAACTGGCACCTCCGAGACGATGGCGGTGGATGAAGGGTTGAGCTTAAAAAGAGACTGGCTGTGTTTTTTATCTCTCTTCGGATGCTGCTCTGCGGGCTGCTGTTCGAGCTGTTCGAGCTGCTTGATGAAGTGCTGGGCTGTCTCTTAGAATGGATACTTTAAACTCTTTTGCTCTCCTGCAGGTGGCGTAGGGCAGAGGGAAGCATGAATTTTCTGGGCTTATCTTTCTCGTGTCCTTCTTTGGCCTCACTCATGGATATATGTAAAAGAAATGAGGGCCAAAAATAATG
>Ga0302185_10002288_pt1 | contig 12709 bp, 9 predicted proteins | sample II_Bog_E1_1_FD_200231 | JGI IMG/M metagenome (GOLD analysis project Ga0302185, IMG submission 200231) | Peat permafrost microbial communities from Stordalen Mire near Abisko, Sweden - II_Bog_E1_2 | ecosystem: Environmental > Terrestrial > Soil > Wetlands > Peat | place: Sweden: Abisko, Stordalen... | reverse complement strand
ATAATTAATAAAATAGCAATTCATATTAAACTATAATCATCAAGACGTCTTTTAATGATACAGCAACATTCGCAAATCAAAGTTCAGACATAATCGATTTTATGTCAATCTTTTTACTGGTTTCACCTTTTTCAATTTTTCTCATTCGTCCATCTGCAGCAATTTTAATTCCATCAGCAGTCTTAATTAAGGCATGACCACAATCATTGACTCCTTAGAATATCCCTTTCAGCAGTGTGGTAGACAAAGTTTCATCATAAATGACAACATTTTACTTTAAATATAGGAGACTTTATTCATAATTCATTAGATTCAGGAACAAAGAACCACTATCGAATATTTTGGCAAATAATATTTTGAGAAAAATTAGCAAAAACTACTAAAGATTAATCTATGACTTTGCAAAGGATTAAACACAAGCAAATTCTTATGATGGAGGTTGCTTAATATTTATCCCCACTCCTATCTGGGTATATCCTTTTTTTTATAACATTCCTGCGAAAATCTAATTTTTAATTAACACCCCAGCCACTTTTTTATTTTACAAGATTACATCATTTACCCATTTGCACCTTGCTCTAATGCTGGTATATTAATTAATGGTCATTACAATAGCATTTGACGTCATAATTGATATTCCCTTCATCTTGTCTAGAGAAGTTTAAAGCAGTAGAGAGAGATAAATATTTCCGAAGGGACTGAGCCATTTATTTGATTTTTGGCCTACACCTTTTGTTTGTTGATCAGCAATAAAGCAGAAGACAATGTTATTATCCAAATACTCCCTTGGCCATTGATCCGAGAGTATCATAGTGGATGGGATAATTTTGTAATGTAAAATGACCAGCTACAATTATTTCTCTAAAATATGTAAGTGGTAGTGATCTATCTCAGGAGAAAACACGCATTGATCATTGCTTTAGTTTTTGTCATTGTGTTTATCTTGATATTATTTCCATATTAAATTGCTCGCTTAGACATATTTTCCGTCAGTTTCAGTCTATTTTTTTTTAATATGTTCGAATTATCTTGCTTCTTTGATCATTGAATTCAATTATAATCTTACCAATCATATCAATGCTATTTCAAAAATATTAATTGATCAGCTTTAATTTGAACATACTATCAATTTAATATATAATTTGCTATTTGTCGAATGATACAATCAGAAAAATTAGAAATTAAAACCAATAAGCAAAAATACAATTAATTTTGTTTAAACTATTGCTTTTAAATTATATTCAAAAAATGAACATAGATTTCTATGGCCAAGAGGAACTCAATTTGCGTTTTGTCGATTAGTAAGCCATCACGTAGAGGTCAAAGCCAACCTTTAATAGTTATGTTCACATGGAAAAAAATAATATTAACTTTAGTGATGTGTTTGACATTGATCAATCAGAAAATACTAACGCAAACAGAAATAAGAATAATTTTTTTAGTAACAAACAGCTTAAAGCTCTCCCTGATTCTAAAAAGGAACTAAGTACTTATCTGCAGGAAAATATGGGCAACCTCAAAAGTCGTCGAAAAACTATTCATCAAATTTCAGCTAATCTTTTAAAAAGCATAGAAAATGTGCTTTTACCATCGAATCACAGATAAATAATTCAAATCTTTATGGAATCCGACTACTTTTTAAACTTTTTACGTTTTATCATATTGCTGAACATGGTAGGAATATTCATGATAGATTATTAATTTCGTGTTCAGGGCTAAAGCAATTAACGGTCCCTTTCCAACAGTAACATCATATCTCTATGCCTACAACTTTTTTGCAATTGTGTTTTTTCTCTCGAGCTGGCAATGCGGGTCTACCACCAGGCAGATTGTCTGTATAATCCCTACGTAATTGTAAACTTAGTGGGAACACTGGCTACGTATTCACTCTTCTATTCAGTTGGGCCACCATCTTTTTTGACATGATACATTATGATACTTATCCCCTTTTTCGCATTCTTGTCATGCTTAGAATTATCAAAGCAGTCATCCGAGTTTTGTAAGCCTTTGAATTTCTGAGAACACCTTTTTAGGTCTTTGTCCACACCATACCCTCTCTTCAAAAACTTTTCTTCCCTTTGATTATCATAATGTTATTCTACGCTTTGACTGGAATGGCACTTTTTTCAGGGGCTGGAAAATATCGCTGTGTATAAGACATTGACGGCAATATTACCATTGGAGGATACTGTGGATCTTCAGCCTACGAATGCCCTACTAATTCGACCTGTGAAATGAGTGAATAATTTTAATCTTAATCAACTCCTGAAAATCAATTCAATCTAGTCAGTTTTGACAATATCGGAAACGCCTTGCTGACAGTGTATCATTTTGTCTATGACACCAATTTTAGTGAGATTCGTGCACGCTATACCTTTTTCATAAATCCTTATATTGCATCAATATTTTTTATAAGTCTGGCAGTGTTTTTTTTCTATATTTTTTCTAATCTTATTATGATTTGTATGTCAAAGGCTTACATGGAAGAAATTTAAAGTAAACTGGACAAAAATCATGTTAAAGAGGAGGAAAAGGAGGAGGAATTGCAATTAGGGCTACTATTGAGAATTCTCTACATTATAAACATGGTGATCATAATGGTAGAAGCTGCAATTATATCAATTACTCACTCTAACATGGATGAAGAGATCAAAAGTATGCAATCACTACTTGATTTTATTGTCGCGTGGGTGTCACTTGCATTGGTGGCAGTAATATTGGCTGTAGAAAAATACAGATACTTTAATAATTATTTAAATCTCATCGATCTCATAACACTTTCTCTTCACTTCATTGATCTAGTCATCTGTGCTGCCTAATAACAAGACATTATATATGGTCAAGGTTCATTTACCTTAGTTTTAAGAAGCCTTAAGATTATCAGGCTCATTCGCCTATTGTACATAAACAATGAAGTATTTGTCTACGAGAAGTATGTTATTGGAGTCTTTTTAAAGACTGTCTACAAAGTGAAGTTCTTCATGGTGCTTTGTCTTTGCTTTGTTTTCATGTTTCAAGAGCTGGGATAACTATTATTTGCTTTTTAAATACGTTTTGATGGAATCACTCCAAATAATATCGAAGGGATACCTTATGTAAATAATTTTGAAACATTTGGAGCTTCCATATTTACGATATTCTTTTTCTTTTTTAATGAGCAATGGGCTACTACCATGTACTTTTACTATCGAGCAGCTGGCCTGGAGGCAATTTTCTTCTTTACAATTGTGATTTTGATGGCCCATTTGATGCTAATGAGGCTGTATATTGCAGTCTTTCTAAGTTATTTTAAGTAGGAATTGCACAAGCAGTCGAGGAAAGAGATGTTCAAATAAAAAACGGTTGGAAAGTATAATAGAACACTAAAATAATTAATTACAAAGAATATGAACCAGCAAAATTTATAGACTATTAGCATTGATAATCAAATAGATGGTAAGCAAGAGGGTGATGAAAAATAATAATAAAAGTCTGTGGGGTGGTTTTCTTCCTGCGCTGGTAACAACTGCTTCATTTCCATATTAAGGTCTTTTTATAACTCTAGTAAATTCAAAAATCTCATTGACTTTGCAATATTTATTCAAGCTCTCACTATCCTTGTCCGTAATTCTGAAGACAGTGAGTAAAAGAGTAGCGCTTTAGCATCAATTTAGAACGTTTGCTTCTCTTTATATGTATTATAAGTGTTACTCGGATGTTTGATAAGCGGAATTTATATAGGAGATGGGAGTTACTTGCGTCAATCAAAAAGTAATGTCATAAGCTTTATTGTTACATTAATTCTGACTGTCAGTCTAATGCCATTAGGAAACTAAATGATTATCAACTATCTGCGGCGGGCTATGATTATAAAGATATTTACGTTGTTCCGTGAGACAGGCAAAGAAATGACCATAATTCTGGACACTATCTTTGAAATAAGCAAGAAGCTCTTCAACTTTGTCCTTATCTATATTTTTTTCCTTCTCATCATATCTATCCTACCCCTAAAATTTTTCGTGGACACGAGCAACTTCTCAACCTGCACTAATGCTAACAATTAAGCTGGAATTCCTATCCTAACTAGCGACGAGTGTACAGCTGAAGGAGGAACTTGGACACTTCCAGAACAAACGTTTAGCAACATATTTAGTGCTATTGCGCTGATGTATCAACTCGTGTCCACTTAGAATTGGACAACCTATTTGCATGGACTGTGGTATCTAAACAGCAACGCAGTTTGGGAGGCCTTCTTTGCAGGAGTGTTCTTCGTTTATAACATTTGCTTTTTGGGTATCTTTATGGGATTCATTGTCTAGACCTACCTCCATCTCAAAGATAAAGCCTACAATTTAAACCTGCTGAAAAGATCACAGCGAGGTTGGATCCTGATAAAAAATAGCATAAATTTGCTTGTGCCAAAACCAATTTTAGCAATTCCTCGGGATAGTTCTCTCTATCATAATTTCTTTTTTGGAGTGGTGACTTCCTAGATATATGTCAGTATATTAGACTATATGGCCTATTTTAATGGTTTCCTTTACCTCATAACCTTCACGTCCTCGTCAGAAATGTACAGCATCATCTTATGTATACTTTTCTTAATTAAGATTTCTTCAAACAAATTTTTATTTACCTATTCCTGTTGGACACAGGACTACGATTATATGCTTTAAGGATCTAGGCTTTTTCTTTACCGAATTCAACCATATAATTTATAGGCTCTTTGTACATATTATTTTACTTGTGGGTGAAGTCTTTCTTCCAACTAACAAATTAATAGACACATATTGCAGAGTTTGTTTTGGTTTTCTTTTTGCTTCTTCGTTGCAAAACTTGTAAGTTAATGATTATGTAGTATTGACGAAGTATTCGTGGTGTAAAACTCATCTCAATGCAGTGATGGATATTTTACCTAAATGTGGCAAAATCATCAAATTAGTGATCTCAGTAATGTTTTTCTACGTCTCATTGGGATTATAAATATTCAAATACGTCAAACCAGATAAAGTTATCGACAATTATAGCATTGGCTTTGATAATTTTCTGACTGGCGTATTGACTATGGTGAGAGTGTCAGTATCCTAGTCATGGTATATAGTGGTGTCTGCTTTTCTGAAGCAATCAAGTTAGTATGACCATTGTTATGATATTGGGACTTACTAAGATGGGCTAAAATATAACCAGCAGGGATGCGGGACTTGGGTTGCCTACCCCTTCTTTTTAAGTTTTCATGTCATTATGGTTCTGCTAATATTGAATTTGTTGATTGCAACCATGGCTTCAGCCTATGATGATAACTACTAGATTGAATACAACTCTGTCAACATTTTCCAGCTGTAGAACTGTCTATCGTTGTGGCAAAAGTATGACCCTTCGGGAACTGGAGTAGTCAGCTACAAGAAGTTTTGGCGCCTTACTTCTTAGATCGCCATCCTTTTTGGCATCAGCAAAAAGAAACTCATCAAAAGAAAAAACAAATTCTTTTAAGAGTTAGATTTACAAATATATCAAGAAATGCATCAGCCTATTATGTGTTATCGTTTTCACGATGTTATAACTAAATTCAGCAAAATTAAACTTCAAATAGCCAACGTTAACCATTAGAATCGCGACAACGACGAAGTTTAAATTTAGTTCGATATTTCTTCTGGAGTGCTGAAAGAAATCAAAGATTACATCACACCTTTTCCTGACGAGCTTTATCGAACCTACAGACCATTCAAGCAGTACAAAAGTGGATAAACCAAATATATTTTTGGCCTACTCAAGAAACTAAGGCAATGGAAAAAGATATCAACATAAAAAAAACGTATTGCAGGAGGTACCAAGCTATCTAGCATATTCGATTTAAAGTAGTCCCGCAAAATTGATTATGATCCAGAACTATCCCCCTCAGAATTGGGTTTGCTTGATATTTGATTTTTGATTCATCTGCCAAGATGGTCTCATATTTGGCTTAACTATTGCCATTTTATTATGAATTCACAACTTTAACATTCTGGATTTAAATGCGAAACTAACAGATACCGAAGCATAATCACAAATATGAAATTCTTCTAATTTGAATAGTAGAAAAACATCGAGTACAACTGTTTGCACATCAATCAGTTTAACAAGTCTACCTGCGAGTTGCGCTCCTTTAAAAAACCTTATGACAAGTACAAGGATATGAAGCTTGCTATTAAACTCATCGAAAAAGGCGATAATCCAATTTTTCAGGATGAGGAGCAAACAGTAAGCTCGCCTATAAATGACAAAGATTATCACTATGATACCAAGAGAGGCTATCGTAACTTCGGGGCCAATCGCCTGAAAGTTTATCTGAAGGATACCAATGCTATCAAATACCGGACCTATATCGCTCGATCTCGTACTATCGATAAGTTGAGGCTTTTTCGATGATTGTTTTCATACTCATTGTTTTGAGTTCATCAAAGAAGTATCCTTTTGATTGCTACACCCTACCAAATTAATTTATCCACTTGATCACTTATTTGATAAGTATAAGTAACTTAACTATATATAAATCAAGCATGTTTGAGGATAAAAACCAACAGGAGGAACATGATAAGGGCAATGAGTATCAGCCTTAATTTATTGAAACAACTGCTCTATTGTTTTTTACTGGCCTAAATAGATGTGAAAGTACGGAAACTAGATGTTTATTACCTTATGTTACGGATTCAATTGCACTATCGATGTTGGAGTCAATTCTATCAAGAAGACTGCCCTGTTCGATAACTAAATTCTGGAAGTCTTTGTAGATAGCGCTGAGAGAGTAGATCGACTGCACTATTTTGGTTATCTCCTCATTACGCTACTTTACCAAATTCTTCTCCATCACTTAGAATTACTACTATGACAACCATGAAGCCCCTTAAATATCCAAAGTAGGTATGTCCGGAAGAATTGTTTTATTGTAGCTGTTCAGCTATCGTTAGCGATGCAGTTCAGATTGCTGCTGTCCACGTAGACGTCTTGCCTGTTCACGGATGTTGCAAGCCATTGACACGAGCATGCTGGTGAATGCTGAATATGATCAATTTTACTTCGCTTGCTAGTGGACGAGATATCAGTACTAAAATTGGCCATTTGTTCCATGTCCTTAAGTTTATGTTCACATTTGGTTAATTTCTAAGTCGTAAATTGTGTACACTAGTAGCTTCTTCAACAAAACGTTGCATTACAGCATCGTGTTTCTCTTCATGCACTGCTGTCATTTTTTTTAATTTTTCTTTCCTTATTTCCTCCTCTTTATGTTAAATAAAGTACGCAAGGAATCAACTTCCTTCAGTAAAATGCAAAACTCTCTGTAATGCATCATCCATAAAGGCTCGTCTAGTCCAGTCATCTCTATCTCGCTAGGTTTTGTCTCTCCAGAAGACAACAATGATGACTTCATGGCTTCCTCATCCTCGACTGAATATAGGGGTAAGTACTTGCTTTGCGCAGGGCACGCTTCGAAAACCTTAATAGCATAGTCTTTACCTTTTAACGGGCGCTTTGATACGCCCCTTGAGATGAATAAGATCACCCAGCCTACTCCTCAAAATGCCTTTGCTTTTCCATTTTTATTAACTCATGTTAAGTATTATAGAGCCCACATCATAATAATAAAACTGATGACTGATAGCATATCACTGGTGGACTGGCTTAGCAAGATAGGTATTACACGTGAACTCAATAATAGTGACATACTGGGAGGAATCACTGTAAATGCTACTTTGACGAAAGTTGTCCCGAACTACAACGTGAGATTGAGCGCTACTAATACAGCAGCAAATCGTGTTAACAACTGGAACACAATAATGTATAAAATGAGTAACCTAGTGCATAACTTGATAAGCTGGGAATTAATGTGACACAGCAAGATAAGGGTAAGATAATAGGAGGAGATGACAAATGCGTCTACAGTATCCTTCACTATCTTAAAGAGTATGCAGATCGCAGTCGTGAAGAGGGTATGTTTAAACTAACACAGTTGAAGTCAACCTCAGCAAGATCGATACCAGGGGTGATCCCAGATCTGCTCGGTCCCTGTTGGAACTTTTTATCCTGGTGATCGTGAAATATTTTGACTTTAGTGTGAAGTAGGCAGTTGCACTGCTCTCCAACGACAGTAAATACTTAGCCCATATACTCGCAAAAGGCTTCAAAGATGACTACAGACCAGTCGCCGCCATGTTGGAAGAATTTCTACATCTTCTACCTCAAGTTAATACCTTCTGCAAAAACAAAGAGAATTAAATATTTTTTCTCAAATCCATTAAGCCTGGCCTCATTTCCAAGTACTTGATTGTTAGTGAGGCAAGCCTATCATTACTAACTGAGTTCACAAAAAATAATGAGGGTAAGTATGAAATTGTAAAGAATGAGCTGATGGCAACAATGATTTTGTGTTTGAGGCGTCACGGAGTTCAGTTGGCCTTGGTGATAAAAAGCTTAACATAAATACTGGGGTACAACAAGAATATGCTGATTCTTTTCATGACCAATGGCAGTTTTAGTGAAACAATTCTGCTTATGATGGAAATATTGAGGCTAGCCGAAGAGGAAGGCCAAGTGCATGAGATATATTAGTTATTCAAATTACAGTAGTTTATGTAGACATGCATTGAGAATATAAAGAATTCAGAACTATTCATAAATGCAGCTTCATTTCTGTTAAAAATAGCCGAATCAAATTATCCCTATTTTTCAAACAATAATGATAATATTTCCAAGATGGTGGACAATTTTAGTTCTCTTAGCCTTTCCAGGAGAAGCGACATCATCATACATTCAAACCTTCTCTTCGCCTTCTTGCAATTATTGGCCAAAAAGAAAAATGCTTTGGCTCCTCAATTCTTAAGGGTAGCAGTTGAAAGATACCGCAACTCTTTGAATGAGGATGAATCACAGAACTATTTGCTTAATTTTATACAAATGATTGACATATTTCCATCAATTCCATGCTCTTCTATAGTGGAGGCCATCCTCGGACGCTATTAGGCAACAACAACTTTGATTGGCCAACTGTAATTGTCCATAATGTAAATTTCTGTGGGGAGCATTGACTAAAAGTTAGCTCTTAAACTTTACAACTTGCTGACTAAAATATTTGTAGAGTAACTGGGTTATAGCTTCCACATTTCCAATATTATAGAGGCTATTATTACAAAATTTTAGTCAACAAAGATTATTTTCGATTTAACAGTCAAGTTTGTAAAGGTGAGTTTGGCAGTTTACTACGCCAACCTACGCAAGCTTAACTACATGAAATCTTTAATTGATGGAACCATCAAACTTGATAGTACCAACGTCTTTTACAAAATTAAAAATCATTAAATTTAGGACATCCTGGCCAACATCATTTCTCTTCGGAATTAGCAACTCAACAAGGCGATGGAACCACTCATTTGCTATAGTTTTATTGAGGCAGAAGCAAAAAATAAAGACCAGGCCAGGGGAATAAAAAGGATAATGCTTTTATTGGGTGATTAGGCGGACTTAAGGAAATTATATGAAAGTGATGCAAAGATGTTGGTTGAATAATCCAAAAATTAAAATAAAACAAAGACAGATCCTAAAGATAAAAGGATTGACTCCAAAGAGAAAATTTAAAGAAACGATTTGTTTCGTTATAAAGAGGTCGATGCCAAAAATAGAGTGAGCAGCGATGCATCCCTTTTAGTAAAAAAAAGAGATCTGCTGCTTAACTTATCGAATCCTTCCAAAATATCGTCTGATGTGCAAAAGGGACTATAAAAATACACGAAAGCATACCTCGAAAGGATGGCAAAGCTTTCTCTATAATAATAAAAGAAAATAGCAGACTAGTAACGGAAATAAGAATTAAGGCGTAAATTTACACTGAAAATATTATAAAAAGGCATTAAAATAAACAAAGAGTCCAGTGTCAACTGCATCTATGAATTTAACTCAAAGGAGAAGGAACAACAGCAAGATACAGCCACTGATTTTTCCTATCTTCCCTTCTACCATCCTGATCATTAATAAGAACGAGATGTCAAGGCCTTAGAGTATCTCATTAAAAAATATGCCAAAATACTAAAAGTCTACTATAATAATTATGGTGGAAAATTAAGGCCAAACACAATCAGGCTCTTTGATGATATATCAGAAAAAGCTAACCTTATGCAGACAGCCAATATTACCAAACTGCTTCGAGATCATGAGCTTGACCAGTATATAACTGGGAGGTAAGTGCAGTACATTGTTCAAAAAATAAATGCTCTTCTTAAGAAATAATACAAGGACTCCTCAGTTCTAGACTACGAAGTCTTTTAAAATTTCATCATTCAAGCTGCACTTATAATGTTCAGTCGCCCTCCAAAAGATATGAGAAGTCATCCTATTTCCGATATGTTTCAACTAATCATCGATAAATTTAGGTAGCACGCTCAGGAACATAAAATTGATGAGAAAATATTTGATTCTAACGAATCTATACAAACAGCCAAGCCTTAATAACTTAAAGAAATAAATCAAAAATTGCTGGATAATCCAGATTATATACTACCTGAGGGGTATAAAAAATTAACAGTTAAAACAGTTATATTTGACCATCTATTTCGCCTAGAGGCCTTAGATTAAACTTACAAAAATGTGTATGAAGCTTTAGATTAAATATTATTTGATAAGTTAGGATTTCACATTATCGAACCATACTCAACCACGACAGTCCAGGTTACAGCCAGACCACTTCTTTATCAGACTCAAATCAGTAGTAGTGATCAAAGTATGAAATAGAGATCTTTGTCTTCTGTGTTTCCCAAAGGAAGGGAAACCCGCAAGTAAGGAGAGGAAAGTGGATAATTAGGAGAAGAACAGACCAATCGCGAAAGACTATAAAATCAATTCTTGAGATAAAAAAAATTAAAATAATAATAAAAGCAAAGGCGTCAAGAAGAAGAGGAAAAGCGACGGGAATAACGAAATAAGGAGCTAAAATCTCTCCTTTAAATGCATCGCACCAAACAACAGTAAATTGAGCAACAAAAATAATAGGATAAAAAGAAAGAGACTGCTCGTCAGGAGGACTAAAAGAGGAAGAAGGAAAAATATTAATAAACTTTAAAGAAAAAAGTCGAAGAGTATATGGAGAAAAAAAAAGAGGAGAAGATGAAGGAAGAGGAAACCCAGAAGAAAAAAAGGGAAGAGGATAGTAAGAATTTTTAAAAGTTAAAGCAAGATATAGAGAGGAAGAAGAAAATAGTTGATGATAGTAAGATCAAAAAGAAGCAATAGGAAGATTATAAATTTTAGAAGGAAAATGAGTAAAAAAAGAAGCTAGAGGAATATAAAAAAAATAAACTGATCGAGAAGAAGGAAAAAAATAAAAAGTTATTGGAAGAGTACAAGGAAAAAAAAGTGAAAGATAAATCTGGGAAAAGCTAGCCTATATCCTAGTAACCTCAATCGCCAAAAGAAGAATTGGCTGAGCCAATAAAGCGTCAAAATTCACACAAATCTGCATCCAAAGCTAATTCTAAACATTTGGAATGAGGATTAGATAATAATTGATTGATCATTCATCATCAGCATTAATGCTAACTCTTTAGGATGTGTACTTAGTATCCTAAATAGATTTTTTAATTTTTTTATTATTTTCATCGCCATCTTCTTCCGCATATTGGTCTAAATCCACTTCCTTTTCGGTCAGAAGAGATGAAGATTGCTGAGATCTCCTTCTTTTCATTATACGCAATAATATATAGGAAACTCCCACGATTCCAAACACCACTGCTGAAACAATAACTATCACATACCACTTTATTCCGTCATCATTATCTGGAGTGGGTGGAGGTGGAGGGGGAGGTGGAGGAATGGGACTATCAAACTGTATTTTTTGGGAATGAGCTGCCTGATTGTATTTATTGGTTGCAGTTATCTTGATATCTTTAAAATCACCTGGAGTTTGATAGTTGAGCATAAGACTGAAGTGTTCAGTTCTTCTAAAGCAGACTAATCTATCGGATTGAGTTAAGTCGTTGAGGTGACTAACAAGTAACAATTGATTGTTAGTAATGAAGGCTTAGTGATATTTAACCATATTTTTTGATAATTTGACTGGAATTCCAACTTTGAATTGAGTTTTTAATGTATCAGATCTAATAAATGAAACAATAGTGGCCTATTCAGTGACCTCATCATAATAAGATAAATAGATATTGGTTGATGTGACAGCATGCCAATTTAGTAATCGTTGGTTACCATATCTAAAGTAAGCTTAATGCAATCCTTTAAATGAAAGGTCCTTATTAATTGTATTCAAAGATATGATCATACTCAGTGAACTTGTTGATGTAATAAATATTTTTAAGTCTGCAGCTATTTAATCTGAGCCTATAACTTATAATTGTTTGAAGTAACTATTATCAAGTAAAATATCCTTAATTTCTGCAACCTTGTACAATTGTATGTAGTTTGTTTCAGCCAATATACCCAATTCTGTAAAGGTACCATATCCTAAGCCCAAATTGCCTAAGGTAACAAATATTTGTGCATTGTATATGTCTAAATCATTTATAGGATATATTTCTTGTGTTCCAAAATGTTTGCTGTTCCACTCTCCAATAAAATTAAGATCGTAGGTTATATCAAATACCTTAATTGCTGATTTTTTATAATTTGAGTCTATCAATTAGTCATTGTCTAATATCAATAAAAACCATTTATCATTTTTGATTAAGACAAACATCTCATCAAAGTTTCGGATTGCGTG
>Ga0302185_10002282_pt1 | contig 12733 bp, 14 predicted proteins | sample II_Bog_E1_1_FD_200231 | JGI IMG/M metagenome (GOLD analysis project Ga0302185, IMG submission 200231) | Peat permafrost microbial communities from Stordalen Mire near Abisko, Sweden - II_Bog_E1_2 | ecosystem: Environmental > Terrestrial > Soil > Wetlands > Peat | place: Sweden: Abisko... | reverse complement strand
CAAGGACGAGGACAACTCGGACATAATCTTCTGGTACATCATATTCAGCATGAACAACAACGCATGCTACTACTACTCGAGCCCGGTGCAGATCTCCAGCTACGCGACGATCAATTTCACCTACTCGGCATCCAAGCTGAAGGTTGAGGAGGAGGAAGAGATAGGGGAGGATGAAGTCAGCGAGGCAGATCTAAGTCCAGACGACCAGACCGAGATAGGAGAGGACGAAACCGTTACGACAACAGAGGAGGACGTGGAAGCAGCCCCGGCCGAAACGACCCCGGCCGAAGAGAGCCCTTCCGCTGCACCGAGTGAAAGTAACTCGGGGTCGGAAAGTGGATCAGGCAGCTCTGGCGATTCAGGAGGAGGTGATTCAGGTGGTGACGGAGGCGGAGACGGCGATTAAACTTGAAATATGAAGATAAACAAATACGGTTTTTTCGAATCGAATACTAACGAGGGTTACTATCATGACGAGAAGCTGTGTAAAGGCATCATAGACATCTGCAAGAGATTCGGCGTGAATAGCTGCTACGACCTTGGCTGTGGCAACGGCTCGTACGTGAAGGCGCTCGGCGAGAACCACATCCACGCGGAGGGATACGACGGCAACCCGAACACGCTTGAGATGACACAGGGCAACTGTCAGGTGCTGAATCTCACCAGGGAGGCATTCCTGTCCGGCCAGAAGCAGCTCGTCATATCCCTCGAGGTCGGTGAGCACATAAACAAGATATACGAGGGCGTGTTCTTCGACAACCTGGTCAGGCACACCTGGGACCTGCTGATAGTCTCCTGGGCCGTTCCGGGGCAGGGTGGTCACGGTCACGTGAACGAACGCAGCAATTACTACATCCGCGCACAGATGATGAAGAGGGGCATGGTATTCAACCACACGCTCACCCAGCAGCTGAGGAACGATGTGGATTTCTCCTGGTTCAGGAACAGCCTGATGGTATTCAACAAGAGGAACTTCGATGTGGTTATGCCGACGATATACAGGGACAGCCGTTATATCGTAGAAACCGTCAAATCTCTCGTAAAAAAGCAGAAACTCGAGCTAAACGTCACCTTTTCCGTAGGAAACGACGACGATAGGATATATAAGATAATAGATGACGTCCATGAGGGACTCGTAAAAGAGGGCCGGTACTTCGAGAAGGATGTCATCAACATAGATCCCGGGGTATGGGCTACCGTCCACAACGCCTCGCAGGGCGTTAAGTTCAACGCGAACTTTGCGAACTGCATGGCCGCGACCAATTTCGAGAGGGACCTCCTGTACGTTGAGGACGACGTCAAATTCACCTCTAACTGGCACGAGAAAATGTCTGAGTCGATCGGCAAGCTCGACGAACAGTACAACGAGAGGTACGTGCTGACGCTGTACGGCCCCTGGAAGTTCTACAAGAGGCTGTTCGCCGAGGAGATACCTCCAGGGCACTTCTACGGGACGCAGGCCGTCTACATCAAGAGGGAGTTCCAGGAGGGACTGATGCACAAGGTGCTCGAGGAGGGCGTTAGGACTTTCAGGCACCAGGCCGACCTCCTGCTGGACGAGTACTGCAGGGACAATGGCATCCCGATCGTGTGCCTGACCACGTCATTGGTGCAGCACATCGGCAAGAACACAACGGGACTTGGTAATTTTCATCAGACGGACAACTTTAGGGAATAAGCTCTACTTTTGTCCGAATCAATAAACAAGGAGGACAAATGGCAAAGAGCAAGGCTGAGAGGCAGCGGTTCAGGAACAAGAGGCCAGTAGGCTTCATGAACACGTCGAAGCAGGAAGATAAGCACAATGACTTGAACGCGGTCGGGCTGCCGATCGATAAGCTGTGGTACAAGGTGGACGGGACCGTAATCGAGGACCTCGAGTCCTACCTGTACTCGTACATCGGCAACAACCCGGATAACGTGATAAAGTTCCTGATCGGAACCGACGGCATGGCGAAGCCGGCTGGCCACGGGAAGACCGAGATGAAGATGCTCACCGTGATCTGCTTGCAAAAGGTCGGCAAGGGCGTCCACGTAATCTGCCGCAGGGAGAACACGAGCCACAACTACTACGTGGAGACCGCGACCAAGTTGAACACGGAGATCAACAAGACTTTCGAGCTGGCGCAGTATCTGGATAGCATAGGCATCACATTCGAGGTTCACCTGGATGTGAACCCTAACAGGGACTTCGACTCCTTCAACGTGTACAACACAATCCACGGCTTCTTCGAGAGCTTCGGCTACAAGACCGAATACAAACCGGTGGCCCCCGCAGCTTCGTACGCAAGCGATTACTTTTTATAATCATGTGTAATTAGCTGATAATCAATGATTTATGACGACAATTGTCATTATGCCAACGTTTTAAGTTATTAACATCAGCCATCTTACCACAGTGAACACAAGGAAATTTTTGCATTATTTTACCTTTATTATAAGGTATTTTACCACGTAATTTTTCCTTGTGTTCTTCTGTTAAATGAGTTCCCTTAAGATGGTGTTCTTGTTTGGAATATCTTTCTTTTAAAGAATGGGATATATTTTCTTTTATTTCTTCTGTATGAATATAGTATCCAGTTAAGCCTTTATTCCAAGCTTCTTGTAGTCCTTTTTGATCTTTGTTCCATGTAGTGTGACCTTGTTCAAAACATGTCGGTGATAATTTTATTTCACCAGATTTGTAACCTTCTTTAAGGGAAACGGAGATTTTATCTTTTATTTCTTTTGATTTTTCTATGCCTTTGGCAGATGACAGTATTCTTCCAGATTCATATCCCTCTTTAAGTGTGTCCGATATTTTCTTTTTGGACTCAACAGAATACTTGTAACCTATATTTCCATTACCACCTTCATTACAATTTAACCCATTTTTGAAACTATCATAAAAATTTATCCAGTAAATTTCTCTTTCGTTTAAGTTTGATTTATTATCACCACAAAGACATTCTTCTATAATTTCAAATGTGTCGGACGGATTCCAATTATGAGCCTGACAATTATTCCACAGTTTGATGTGACCTTCAAATTTCTTCTTTTTATATTGATATTTTCTTTGAATTGGATTTATAGTTTGTCCAATATAGATTTTATTATTTGGACTTGTAATCTTATATATATAACCTGTTTTGCTGGTAAGTTCCATTGTACTTTTAAAATTTTAAATACTAATAATAAAAAATACCTAAACCTCCTGCCACTATGTATGTAGCTGATACCAGGAATTTAATCGTATATTTGTAATAAATATATTTATGAAGAAATTGTTGTTATTTATTGTTATTACTGTTACGGTTAATTTTGTAAAGGCTCAAAATTTTCCGATTGATAGTTCTACTAAATTGGTGAGTTATTCAGGCATTGTAAAGGTTGATAGTTTATCTAAAGATGAACTTTACAATCGTGCAAGAGCTTGGTTTTCCAGTTCATTTAACAGTGCAAAAGCCGTTTTAGACATGGACGACCGCCAGGCGGGTAAATTGATTGGTAAAGGAACGGACAAAGGAACTTTTGAAGTATTGTTTACTCCATTTTTATTTACAGTTAAATTTGAAGTTTACATAACTGTAAAAGACAACCGCTATCGTTACGAAATTACTCAGTTTGAAATAATTAATGATGTTGCAGTTGGATCTGCATCAGATAGTCATTGGACTATTGAAGAGATGATTAAAGGTCATCAGAAGAAGGATAAAAGTTTCAATGGAAGATGGAAATCTTTTACCGATCAAGTAATTAAAACTTCCAATGATTTAATTAAAACTTTAACTACTCAAATGAGTTTAAAGGGCAGTAAGGATAAAGATAATTTTTAATGGAAAATATAACTGACATAAGAATCACGCTCGCGATGGACCAGGATTTGGATATTGACGAGTGCATAAAAGGAACTGAGTCAATGATGAAAGACTTAGCGGCGTTCATAGACAGTGGCTACGATCCTCTTGTCGGCGAGTCCGTAGGGATGAGGTTGATCAATTAATTAACTTCTAACAACCCATGCATATAATGGCGGCTTCGGTCGCCATTTTTTTTGTTTAAAAAAATATTTAATATATAATGAGTAAATTTATTAACAAAATATTATTGGAAGGCAAGCCTGGCATGACTGATGAACATAAAAACTTTTTTAAGAGTATCTCTGACAAAGAGATAAGCGATGCTTGCATGGCATTCGATGAAATGGCCAATAATAAAAAAATGGTTCATTCTACTTATACCCAATATATGAAAAGCATAATAAAGAATGGTTTAAGTAGTAACAATAATTATTTTATGCTTGATATTGGGAATACTTTTGATTTTATCAATTACCACCCTAATAACGGTACCGATGCAGTTTATGTGATGTCCAATGATTACATTAACGATATTGTTCCAGATCCGGAAGGACGTTTTTTGGAACAATACTCAAAAATGCTAACAAACTACTTTAGTAGGAATGACACTTCCGTTGAACATGATTACGATCCTAAGTGGTTAAAATATGTCGTGATGAAAAGCATGGAGAATCCTAAGATCAAGGCTGACTATATAAAGTCAGGAATAGCAATTTACGTTCCTAAAAAAATACCGGCAAGTGTAATTGTATATTAGGATGACTCCGGTCGCCATTTTTATTTTATTTTTTTACTTTGGGAATTTCATTATATATTTGCTTCATTAAATAACAGGATTTAGATAAAACTTTTAGATCCGAAGTAAAAAAACAAAGTATGTCTTCTACAAATTTGTCCGCAGTGCGGACCCGGGTATCTATTTCGCCCGCTACCAAAATGTTATTTTCCATGCGTAGCAACAGCCTTAGTAATGAACAGGCAGTTGCAGATTTAATTGACAATTCATTGGACATGGATGTCGAAGCAACACAAGTCAAAATTATTAAAGATCATAATCAGTTATTAGTAATTGACGATGGTATTGGAATGAATTATGATGTGTTGGTTGATGCGATAACCCTTGGTTCAAATGGAAGAAATAAACCTAATACCGGTGATTTAGGTTTATTTGGCATGGGCCTTAAAAATTCTTCAATGGCACTTGGCCGGTCATTAACAATTATTTCTAAATCAAAAGATCACCCTCATGTTACGGCAACGTATGACCTTGATGATATATTAGAAAGAGATGATTTTTCAACTCCTGTTGGGATTGCTACAAAAGAAGAAATTGCTCTTTTTAAAGTTGAGATGGAAAAACTGAAAAATAAAAAAGGGCAGGTTCCAAAGACAGGTACTATTTTATTAATTCAAAAATTGGATAAAATAGAATACACTTATGATGCAGCTTTCGTAACTGCTTTGGTGAAATATTTAGGTGAAACTTTTAGATTTTTCTTACGTGATGGTATAAAAATTACCGTTAACGATAAAGAAGTTTTACCGACTTCTCCATTTGATATTCATTACGAGACCAGTGAAAAACCATTTTTTATTGATCAGACCTTTGAGTTTCAAAGGCCAGGCACTGATGAAAAATTTACCGTGAGAGCTGTAATTGCCTCTATGCCAAAAGTAGCTGAAGCGGAAAAAATGTCATCAGATATTGGTTATAAAAATCAAGGTTTGTATTTTATGCGTAACAATCGGCAGATTGACCGCGCGACATGGCTAAAATATAGAGCTAAACACCCCTCATCTAATAGATTAAGAGCGGAAATATTCTTTTCCGGTGCAGAAGACCATGAATTTGGCATTACTTTTGAAAAAAATCATATTGGTACTATGCCTCAATGGTTTAGGGATAGTTTTGATTCTAAGATAATGTCTATAATATCCAGTCAGATTTCTAAGCATAAAATTACAGATGCTCCTGATCTTAATTCAAAAGAAATGCAGGAGAGCTTAGATAAAATTAAGAAGCATATTGATTCAAAATCTAACAGAATAGCTCCGTTAAAAACTAAAATAAAAAATACCAATACTAATCCAATAGTAAAGCCTGGTGATGGTGAAGATCCTAAGCCAAAAGATCCTAATAAGCCGAAGAGAAATTATCCTGCCGGTACGATCAAGACAAAAGTGAGTCTTATAGATTTTGAAAATGCACACTTGGGCTCCAGGTTATGCTTCTTTGAAGACAAGGGCAATGGCGCGTTGACGGTTATATTTAATGTTGATCATCCTTTTTATAAAGTTTTTTCATTAATGGATGATGAAATGAGATATGTAATAATAAAATTATTGTTGGTTTTTGGCCGTGCATTTATCAAATTACGTGAGGAAACAAAAGAATATGCTGATCTAATAGAAGATTTAGAACAGTGCATTGGCGACGAGGCACGGAAGTTGTTGGATTAATATTTGAAAGGCGGCTAATCACCGCCTTTTATTTTACACCAGGTAACCGGCTGTATATTTGTTGTATGAAAGTGAGAGTAATAACAAAGCATCCTAACGTCCAGGACTTCATGCCGTTCGGCTTTGAGACCGAACTCGTACCAATTAGGTACGAGGAAGACAAGAAATTCTTCCATTCCTGGGACAAAGAAGAGAAAGATCCTTATGCTATTATACCAAATGGTACGTTCAAGGACATTAACTTCGTAGGCTCCAATGGTGAGATTTACGGATCGGCGGCATTGAGCCATACATTTGGATATACGCCGATCTCGCAGATATTTGAGAAGATTTAGGTACCAGGTAAAGATATTTATATTTGTTGTATGGTAACAATAACACGCAAAGTTCAAATACTTTTTGATATTAGTGATAAGTCGGAACTGAAAGACTTGTATGCTAAGCTATATGGGTGGCAAAGGATATGTCATCGCGCGGCGAACTATATCGCCACTCACCAATTTATTCAAGAGAACGTCAAGGATATTTTCTACTTTGAGGACGGTACAAAGAAAAAACTGGCGAACGTATCGGCTGATGCGGATGGCATCTTGAACACCAGCAGTACAAACACGACTTATCAGTTGCTTTCAAAGGCTTTTAAGGGCGAAGCCCCTATGGGCATGCTTTCTGGTCTGAATACAAACATCGTGAAAACGTTCAAAAAAGAGGCGATCGACGTAAAGAATGGTAAAAAATCACTGCGTTCATACAGGGAGAACATACCGATGCCAGTGAGATGGGCGGATGTGTCCAATATTACGAAGCTATCTGATGATAATTACTCCATAAGGGTTTACGGCGTATCGTTCAAGACTAACTTCGGCCGGGATAAAAGTGGCAACCAGATCATGTTCGATCGCTGCGTGGCCGGCGAATATAAGTTCTGCGACAGCTCTATTCAACTGGATGGCAATAAGATATTTTTGCTCGCCGCCATGCAGTTTGATCAATTAAAGACTGCCTTGGATAAAGATAAGAATTGCATCGCGGAACTCGATATTGCGGTACCAATAAAGCTGCTGATAGACAAGAAAGAGTTCACTATTGGCACCGCGGATGAGTTTCTGTATCGTCGGTTGGCCATCCAGGGCGCTTTGAGGCGCACTCAGGCGGCGAGCCGTTTCAACATTGGCGGCAAGGGCAGAGAGAAGAAGATGCAAGCCATAGATAGGTATCATAAAGCGGAGGACAATTATGTTGACACGAGGATACACCAGTATACCGCCAAGCTGGTCGATTACTGCAAAAAATTTAAGTGTGGCAACCTGATACTTAGGAACCAGCTCGTAAAACAAGACGAGGCAAAGGAAGACGAACAGTTCTTGTTGCGCAACTGGACGTATTTTGGTATGACAGAAAAGCTAAAATACAAGTGTAACAAGTACGGTATTAACCTGGTTATAGAATAATTACATTTACACCGGGGATTTAATAGTATATTTGTATTATAAATGAGAGACAAGTTCTTTGAATACATTATATGTGGGCCGGCTGTACGGCCTTAACCTGAGGTTTAGGAATGAGAATTCCAGGCACTCGGGAAGAGACTTATTTTTAAACTTATTGTTTTTCACACCGGTTTTAGTTCGAAATGTAAGGCTGCATTGGTTTACGCGGGACGATACTGTGAACGACTTACAGATTTGGGTCTTTTACAGCTTAAATATTAGAATGCAAAGGTGGAACATAACTGTGAACGACTTACAGATTTGGGTCTTTTACAGCAGTTGGAACCCAAATTTGTCTACTGCATCCACTGTGAACGACTTACAGATTTGGGTCTTTTACAGCAGCAGCCTGTGCAATTTCCTGAACGTTATACTGTGAACGACTTACAGATTTGGGTCTTTTACAGCATGTAGATTTCGATTTCCCAATCCCCCTTTACTGTGAACGACTTACAGATTTGGGTCTTTTACAGCATTAAGTCAAAGAACAAAAAGCACAAAGAACTGTGAACGACTTACAGATTTGGGTCTTTTACAGCACCATGTCTTCCATTGTCTTGATGTCAAGTACTGTGAACGATTTATTTTTAGGTCTTTTACAGCAGAAACAAATCATGTTTAGGCATCAGGGATTTTGGCGTATATTTGTATCCTAATGAGAAAGTTATCTAAGTCTAAGCAAGCCAGGTATGAATTCTTAAAGGAGCGCATCGAGGTAATGGAGCCGAGGCACAGAGACAGAACATTATCTGAGGACTTGGAAGAACTATGGGCAGACTATAACTACGAGTTAGATAAGCTGATAAACGGCAGGTCTACCGTATCAAGGCATGTTTTTACCCATGCATTCAATGACAGGTTCAACGATACTTTGAGAAGGTCGGAAGAACTCCTAAAAAGACTTGAGAATGAAGGATAACTTATATGGCGACACGCCAGCCGGCGTGATCTTGATGGGTCTCATAAAGACGAAGTACCCGAGGAAGAAGAACATGGCAAGTTCCTTCTACCACAAGGTGTTGGCCACCTTCAGGGAGATAACAAAGATAAAGGACAGGGGAATCTCGATATATCTCTGCACGTTGTACTACAACGACAGGAAGAGGTTCCTACTCGAGGAGTCCGGCATGGGACATGAGATTTCGAGGTTCATGAGCAGCGTTCTGAAGGCCGTCTACCTCGACACGACATTCTTGATAAACTCCAAGTCTGGAAGGATGGAACTAATCGAGGAGAAAAAAGACGACAAAAACTAAAAATAAATTTTTTTCTTCCAGAATAACGGTTTAATTTTACACCATAATAATAAATGCGAGGTAGAGCAGCGGTAGCTCGTCGGGCTCGAAGTAGGTTCTTTGAATGAGTACAAAATTAAAAGGAGATGTATCTGAAGCGATGGTAGTTGCAGAGTTATTGAAAAACAACTATAATGTCTTGATACCTGTAGGTGATAGACTTGCATACGATATTGCAGTGGATATAAAAGGACAACTGGTTAGGATTCAAGTTAAATCAGCTTGGTTTAATGATAAATCCAAAAATTGGGTATGTTTTTTAAAGAAGACATTGACAAACTCGAGAAAAATTAAACGTAAGAACTATTCAATTGATGAAATTGACTTTATTATTGCGGTTATTCAGGAGAGGAATGAATTTTTTATCATCCCGTTTAGTAAATGTGCTCATTATAAAAGTGAGATTAATTTAATCACTTTTCAAACCCGGCAAAGAGTATTTTCCTTTAAAGAAAATATTAATTGTTGGAATTTGTTAAAGGACTTTCGTGGGCTGTCTGAAGAGGAATCTTCAGATGAAACTTGTCAAATTCGGGGAAGTCTTAATTATGATAATCCCGAGCCAAGCACTGGAGACAGTGAAGGTGTAGAGACTTAATGGCAGGCACCCAGAACGGGTGAAGAGAAAGTCCAGATTACAAACGGTGTAAGCCGGTAGCGAAAGCTATAGTGAATTGCATAACCCGAAGGTCATGGGTTCGATCCCCATCTTCGCAACACGGTTCTTTTAAAGATATTTTGGTTTTATTCGGTTTGCAGCCGGCATAGATTGAAAGCTTAACCACAGCGAGTATTCGAAGTTTAAGCTGCGGCTGGACGAAGTCAGATAGACATGGTAGCTCAGTGCGGTAGAGCGTTTGGCTTAAAGGGTAATACCTCATACGAAGGGGAATCTGGTTTGTATGAGGGGACAACACGGTTTTACAAGTTGGGTCGGTCTCGAGATGAGACTTCCTTCAGTGCTTGTACGTAACGTGCCACCTACACCGAAAAACATTTTCACGCCGGTTCGACCCCGGAACATTGTCGCATTTTAGTTCTTTTCATTTACGGGTTCTGGAGATTTCAAAGGTTATCAGTGAAAATTTCGCTCGCATGGCTTGACGTTGTATATTTGTATAACAAAACAAGCAAATAAATACGGTTTCAAAAAAGCTTAGTATTTAAAAACATGCGAGACGGAGAAATGGTAACTCGTTGGGCTCATTACCCGAAGATGGTTGGTTCGATTCCAACTCTCGCAACAGAAGTCTGAGTAAGATGTGAAACTCGTGGAGGCTAACCGTAGGAAGCATCTGAAAGGAATATAAAATACAAATTTAAAAACCGGCGAAAGCCAATAATTAGAAGTCATGAAATTCGCAAAAAACTTTAAAAATTATAAGTTTAATAGCTATAAGAATATAGCTGGCGGCGATTCTCATGTCATAATTTTTGACAGTTTTTGAAACTAAAAGTTAAAAAAATTTGAGACCCGCAGCTGAAAAGTTTGCGGGTTTTTTAATTTTACGACAATGAAGATTAGAAATGTATGGCTGGGTCTGAAAGACCAGATGCCATTGAGAAGGTTCTTTAAAAATTTGTTCGGCGGGCACATATTCAGGAAGTTTAAAGTCAGATCCCACCTGAGGGATGACGGAAGGCCGAAAGTTATGTACAACACGCAGGTCTCGGCTAAGAAGGCTGCAGATAGTATGGAGAGGAAGTACGGCAAGCACTACAGTTACTACAAGTGCTTCCACTGCGACGGATACCATGTCGGCGGCAACGGAGTCCCAGGCGTTAGGACGGTTCTTTGACATGTTGTTTATGTGGATGTAGCTCAGCTGGTAGAGCAATGGACTGAAAATCCATGTGTCGTCGGTTCGACTCCGACCATTCACACCAAGTATTATGTACTACATTTGTATCATGGAAACATGGATAAAGAAGAAATACATAATAGTATCACTTGATGACTTCACAAACATCTTGCATGAGAGGAAGATGCATTTGATGGCTGAGGTCTGTCAGGACAATACAGTAACAACCAAGATGTTCTTCGACACTTACGAGGAAGCAGAGCAGGAATTATTGAAGTTCAACGGTATAAACGCGATGCACTCGATAATGCCGGTTTACTCTTCTTCCTTTGATAGCTTCAAACAGAGGTTCAAGGTGCGATAAATTTTTGGGAGACGAAAGATGTTTGAGATAGCCTGCGGGACAATAAATCTTACAATCGCGTTTCCTTTAATGGTGCTGTAGCTGAGATGGATTAGCAATGGTCTGAAAAGCCATGGACGTGGGATCGTTACCCACCGGTACCACTTCGAGGTTCCAGCAATGGTAGGCAAAACCAGCCTCGTCACGATTTTCATTTGGCTTTAGCTCAAAGGGCTCCGCCCGTGGATAGAGCGCCGGACGCGTTATCCGGAGATATAGGTTCGATCCCTGTAGGCCGAGCATTGGTTCAGATTCACCAGTACCGTTGCAAGTGGCGGAATTGGTAGACGCGCTGGTCAGGGGGTAAATAAGTAGGTAAACTGTAAACCGAATAGCAGATTGGTCGAGCGATGCACCATGTGTCACGCAGGGTGCCCGTAGCAGCAAGACCTGTTCTGTACCCAACCCGGTCAGTCTCAGTGTAGGTTCGATCCTACCGAGTGGTGGTATTGGTGAATTTGAAATGGGAGTTTAACTCAGCCGGTAGAGTACCTGATTGTTAATCAGTAAGTCGTCAGTTCGAACCTGACAACTCCCGCATTATGGCAACAAACAAGCAGTTCAGGCGCAGCCACATAAGGCTCATAATGCATTCTCACAAGAAGGCGTTCGGCCTGCTGAAGCTTTGGAGCAAGTTTCATCCTGGGAACCGGAAGAACTTTCCGATGACTGTACATGAGACTGCGTTGCGAAGCAAAAGGATTACGAGACATTTTTTAAAAGGAAGGGTAGCTCAGCAGTTGTGCAGCACGCCATCAGTACCAGGGCCCTGGGAAAATCAAGCGTCCACAGAGAGGTAGAGCAGCAGACAGAAGAATCTGTGCGTCGGTGGTTCGAATCCATCCTCTTCCACGAAGGTGTAAAACGTTTAGGATTTTCATAAGCCAACCTTAATCAGTCGTGCTGTTATAGAAAATCCACATGGGTCGGTATGCAAGTGGTTAAAGCTGTGAGTCTGTAAAACTCACTTCTTCGGAATTCGTGGGTTCAAATCCCACCTGGCCCACATTTAAGTTTTTGACGGAACGTTTCGGACGTCTGCGCGACAGCCCCTAAAAAGGATATTACGTGGCTCCGTCTACATGGGAGTACTCGAGTTGTGGTGAAACTTTGCGGGCCGGAAAGCCCGCCGCTCAAAAGGCTGAGGGTAAAAATCGGGTAGACTGGCCGGTCTGCGTGATGGTTCGAATCCCCCTGCTCCCACCAGGTATTACGAAGTATGTTTGTGTCATGGAAATGAAAGAGATCATACAGGAAGGCGTTGGCATCCTCACGGAGGTCGACAGGATATATCAAGACTTCTTCGACAAGATCGAAGGACTCGCCGAGAAGTATGAGCACGCTAACTGTACAAACACTATCGCTGTACTGAAGGCCAAGGCGAATTGTACCGAAGCCGAATGGAAGCAGATACAGTACGTCTCCAATGCGGTCGAAAACGGCG
>Ga0302185_10002280_pt1 | contig 12739 bp, 23 predicted proteins | sample II_Bog_E1_1_FD_200231 | JGI IMG/M metagenome (GOLD analysis project Ga0302185, IMG submission 200231) | Peat permafrost microbial communities from Stordalen Mire near Abisko, Sweden - II_Bog_E1_2 | ecosystem: Environmental > Terrestrial > Soil > Wetlands > Peat | place: Sweden: Abisko... | reverse complement strand
AGCGCCCCGCCACCTGTACGATTTGCGTGTAATCAAGTACCACGAAGTTCAGCGGAGTAGTCTTATGCTGCTCATACATCAACTCGATCATTTGATTAATGGTCATGGCTGGGACTGAATAGACGTAAAGCTCAGAATCTTTGCTGCTAAAACTGCGGTCTTTAGATAGTCGGTACTTTAGCTGCTCAGCGCTCATTTCAAGAGAGAAGAACAGAACCGTAGCGTATTTACTAATTTCGTAGGCCACCTGTAGGGCCAGTAGGGTTTTCCCCGACCCCGGTCGGCCGCCTAAGAATACTAGGTCGCCAGAACACTGGCGCAGATAACCGCCCACATTAAACCCATGTAAATGAGTCTCAAAGGTCTCATACTCTGCTAAGGCGCTAATATCTGAAAGTCTTGAGGCGGCTTCGGGTAACTTCATTGGACCCCCATGTGCTGTTTAACCTTCATTACGTACTCTTGGTTGCTGCCGGTGGCATGGCCAGCATTATAAGCACTTATGGCCTCATCTAGAGTTCTATAGCGGTGCATATGATACTGCAGGTATTTTGCAGCATACATTGCATTTACGTCTGGCTTCATTAGCTCAAACTCATCGCCTTTAAACCCCAGCCAAATTGCGGTCTTCATTTTGATTTGGCAAACGCCATAGCTCGGGCTACCGGCGTCTCGTGGCGAGTAGGCAAGTGTGTTGCCATGCGATTCTACCATGCAGATGGCGTGAATCAAACGGCCGCTAACCGGTGTATGCTGTTGAACGTTGCATGCCCAGCCGGGCAAACCAACACATATTGCTAATACTAACCCTGCCATGATTTACTACTCCCCTAATATGTTTATTTTAGCAAAGGGGCCGTAACTAGTCAAGGCATACTTATTGTATGCAAGTGCTGCCAATTCTTGGGTTTTAAAAGACCCTAAATAAATGCCGCCGCACCGGGCAGTATATGTATCAGCTGCCGTGTTCTTGATTACGCCCCTGTATTTGCTAAATGTGTTTTCCCGTTTTTTGCTGTTAATGGCGTTTTCGGCCTTGGTTGCTAGGCGTAAATTACATTTGCAATTATTTAATTTATTCCCGTCAACGTGGTCGACAAATTCACCCGGATTCGCACCCAAAATCACCCGGTGAAGGTAGTAGCGCTTTCTATGTATACTAAGTAGCGCGTAATTATTACCTATAAATAGATCGTTCTCTAAACCGAGGTAATAATCAGCGAAATTAATGCTGATTGCCCTACCTTGTTTAAAGATCACTAGTCTTCCCATGAGTGCATCCCCCCTGTTACAGATACATCTAATGGTACCCTTAATGCTATTAAATGCCCCTCGTTAACCATTATTTCTTTCATACGGGCCGCCCAGTAGTCCACGTATTCTGTTTTTATTTCTATTAAACACTCGTCATGTATAGGAAACAGCGCCCGCCCATGGCCTTTTATTTTGATTTCTTCTGCCATTTTTGTAAACGCGTTGTTGGTAAGCTGCGCCCCCGTGCCTTGGATGACCGAGTTGAACGCTTGACGCTTGACACCCGCTGCTTCGTAGGCATCAGCATCGGCCGGAATGTGAAGGTGCCTAATCCTTCCGAAGGGGTTTTGGAGTCCTCGTCCCAGGTCGACCCATTTGTGGCAGCGGTCGATAAAGGCCTTAAGACCCGGATAGGTTCGCCAGTATCGTGCAAGGGCACGCTCTGCTTCCTGGAGGTTACACCCGAGTATTTTTGCGACTTTCTTTGTCCCTGCTCCGTACGTAAGGGCGAAATTAAGGGTTTTTGCCCGCGTCCTTTCACACCCCACGCCTTCGGCAGTGAGGTCATGGAGCGAAATGCCCTCATTAACCACGCGCAATAGGTTCTTATCCATACTAAAATGTGCCGCAAGCGTAACCTCAAGCTGCTTGTAGTCTGCACTAATAAAGGAGTGGCCAGGACGAGATATGTATATGCTACGTATCCCGCCGCTACTAGGTAGCTGCTGTAAATTAGGATTCGAAGCACTAATTCGGCCCGTAACTGTCCCGTTAATGTTAAAGCTTGGATAAATCACCCCGTCTTTCTGCTGCTCAAGGGCAGCCACTAGAAACCCATTAAATACCTTGTCTAGGGCCCTCTGTTCACGCAGTAACTCAATTACTGGGTGCTGGCCTTCTAGTTTAGATAGTGCATTATCGTCGCATGTTTGCTTTCGTAAAATAGAAAACTGCCGGGGGAGCCCAAGTCGATTATAAAGTAGGTCTTGTAGCTGCTGAGAGGATCCCCAGTTAAAAACTGGGCGTCTAACAGCTGCTTTACCTTTGTCGGTTTTCCGTTTGTCCAATTCCCGTGCATATAGCTCCCCTTCGATTGTTTCGATTGCCTGTAGACAGCTTTCCCGCATATCTTTCTCAAGTTTGAGAATTCTAATGCGGTTATTAAGACCAAGTTCCTTAACACGCTTAACATCTAGGTTAACCCCTTGAATTTCTGTATCTAGCATTGCAAAGGCAAACGCGTGTACTTGCTTAACTAAGGCATTAGGGATGCCTTCCTCTTTTAACGCGCTACAGAGCACATTATAGAGCTTTAGCGTATAATCGGCATCTAGACCCGCATATCGGTCTTGCGCGTCTTCTGGGGCATCCTCGAACGTCTTATAGGTGTTCCAGAAGACTTCCTTGTAATTATCCCCAAAGTACTGCTGAATGCAGTGGTCTAGGCTATGTGGTTGATTTTCATCAAGCAGGTGATGCATAAGCATAGTATCCCTGCAATCTAGGTGGGTTAGGTCAATACCCTTACGGTACAGAAAGGTGTAATCAAACTTGAAATTATGGAGTATGAGGGGGCATTTTAGGCTAGCCAGGTGTTTGGCATGCCGGGCTTCGATAATGAAACTGCCTAAGTGGCACGCGATAGCTACTGAGATGAGGCTATCCTTAAAAGAACTAAGGCCGGTAGTTTCAATATCTAGGGCAATCGGGGCATCTGCTTTATTGAGGAGCAGCACCAGGGAGTATACGTCGGCCTCAGAGGTTAGGCGCTTAATTAGTAGCATGCTTACCTCCTTAGTGGTAGCGGGCACCACGTTTGCATTGGTTTCTCCTACGTATGAGGTAGGCGAATTACTACATATTCGAGCCCGCACGATTTTAACTAAAGCTAGCAGCTACCTCACAACTTATGGCATGTGACGCGGCCTATCTAGGGCGGGTAGGGGGATACCCGTGGGCTAGAACTTTTCTACACGATTCGGCTTTTTAACCACTGACGCAGGAGTAGGGCGCGCTGCTGTGGGGGCGTCACCACCATTTTGTCCGTGGGCGATTTTGGGACGGCTAATCCAAGGGCGGTCGCTTGACGCAGGAGTAGGGGTGGGGGCGTCAGCGGCTTTAGCCTTATTTTGGAATGCGGGATCGGCTTTGGCATAGCTAATCCAAGGGCGGTCGCTATCCAAGCCATTCAAGAAAATACGGTCGCCTACTTCGATGCCGGCCAAAGCTTCAGCGATCTCAGGCGAAACCCCGACACTCAAGCCATTACCGGACTTGTTGGGGAAAAATCCCGTGAGGCGATTAAACTTACTATTGTTATTTTCCATTTAGCATCTCCTTTAAATCGTTATTAAGGCATTCACATTCAGGGGCCGATAGCCCGTGAATGATTTCACTAATCGAGTCGCCCTTTACACCATACTCCGTTTCAAGGAATAAGAGCAAGCTTTCTTTGCTGCTTTTTTTACGAGCAACTACCGTTTGCGCTAGTGCAACGGCGGCCTCAGGTGAAAACGGCGGAGTTGCCTTTTTAGGCGTGGGGGCGGGGGCCCGCTGCATAGCGCTTTCGCCGTCATCATCAACGGCACCGATGCTAAGCAGAGACTGCAGGCCATAGCGGCGGGCATAGCTAATTGCGCTACCCAAGGCTTGGGGGTCGTGTTGTTTAGCACACGTAATCGGAGTGGTGCTACTCAAGTATTCTCCAGAGTCGTGGAGCAGTACCGTCTCAACGTACGGGCCCGTCTCTACAGAGCCCGCGTGGGTGGGTTGTAAGAGAGTAATCCCATTAGCATTTAATGCCGGAATAACCGCCTCGCGGATACTATTAAGATCCGCATAACTGCTTTTAAAGAACGGGTTTTTGCTATTTTTAACAGCATCTCCCATAGATTTCTGAGCAGCCAGAAGTGCCGGGGCCAACTTGCCTAGTTCGGTGTACTTAATCATATTACTTAATCCTCACGATGCAGCACTTGAGCAAAATATTCCATTGTGCCGGGGTTAAGGGCGTTTTAACCGGGTCTATAGTTACAAACTTCTTAGGTTGTTTCTTACTCATTGTTTCCCCCATGACTTAATACTACTCAACATCTGTTTTAGTGTCAACACTATTTTTACGCTTATTAGTTGCTTGTTGTAGTTGCGTGGCCCAACGGCAATTCTCTGGTTTATAATCACCATTAACATCAATACGATCAATAGATGTTCCGTTGGGTCTTTCTCCCATTTCGTTTAAAAAGGCCAAAAATGAATTATTCCAGGAGCTGCATACGGAAATACCCCTTCCGCCGTATGCGTAATATCTATTATTCCGGGGGTTATTGCATCTTTCTCTCATTTTTAACCAAGAGTAATATGTTGGAGACCGGTTACTTTGCCCATGTTTTTCCCCGCGCCTACAGCCGCATGACTTAGAGTGTCCAGTTGTTAAATTGCCCTGTAACACTATGGTTAAATTACCACAATCACATAGGCATTCCCAATACGACCCAGGTTTATTAGCTCTGCGGTAAGCAATTAAATTTGAGTACCGCCGGCCGGTTAAGTTAAGCTTTTGGCCCATGACACTTTTCCCAGTAAGTACAGCGCCGGCCATAAGAAAAACAATTGTTCATGTTTTTAGTAGGGTTCTGTAGATCTACTAAGGGCGCGGCAATTTTTTCAATATTTAAAATCATTTCTTTAAGTCGTCCTTGATCTAGGTCTATTAATTGCATTTGGATGCTAGGTTCCTTTGTTTTAATAAACACAACGTATGCCAGTTGTTCAATAACGATGCCTAGGTTTATTTGCATTAAATACGCGTATAAAGCGAGCTGCATTGAGGATTCTGCTCGCCCTTCTTGGTACCGCGTGCTTGACGTTTTAAAGTCTACCAGAGTTAGCTTGCCTTTATATCGGCATAAGAGGTCTGCCGTTCCTTCAATATGAATTCCGCCGGGAGTTTCCGCGTAAAGCCGCTCTTCACCTTTAATGAACTCGTAGTGCTTTAAATGGAGTTTAGCAAAGCGATCAATGAAAATATGCCCCATATCTCGTAGACTGGCATGATTATACCGCCCCGGTTGGAAAGCCATATTAGCCACGCTATCCCAGTATGCAGTAAAAGCAGCATTGCCATCGGTCCCCTCAAGGAGCGCATTAATAGCGCTGTGAATAGCCGTTCCAAAGTGCAGGGCGTAGCTTTCTGGCTCCTCAATCTTTAGCTTATCAACATAAAGGTATTTATACAGCTGCTGGCAGGTTAGGGCCGCCGATAGCTGGCTATAGCTGAAACTACTCATCACGCCCCCAGCTAGACGGTAAGAAGAGGGCCAATGCTATAATCAATATTACGATGGCCATACTATTCTTTCCATTCCGTGTAGAATACTTCTGCAGTGAAGCCCTCGACTTGAATCGCCTTGGTTTTGAAATCCCCACGCTCTAGGCCGGTATTAATCGCTGCCGTTAGATTGCTAATATCAAGCGCAGTGTGGGCCATAGTTAGCAGATCCCCATAAGACAGGGGCCCCTTAAAGTGCAGTAGGTCACGTATCATTCTAGCTGTAATCGTCATTACTCAATTACCTCCCCGTTCTCATCAACAAGTACCCATTCCCCACTATGGTCTCCGCATTCCCGGCAGTAGCAGTGATCAGGATCTATCTGATTACCGCACATCTCACACTGAAACTCCCATTCACCTCTAGGATCATCTTTCGGCCTGTTCATCTTGTTACCCCCTTCCATTTATTATATCCCAGCTTGTTCCGAGTTGCACCAATTAATTTAGAGGCGCGGACCGCTGTCATCGTTTCCCTATCAAATGCAGTAACTTGTACACCAAGAGCAGTAAGCATCTTTATTTGAGCCTCTGTAACTAGCCATTTTCTAACGTGCTCTAGCTTGGGCTGTTTAGCAAGCCTTGGGTCTACCTTAGATTGCTGTATCATATCCTGTACTTGCCTTAAGGTCTTCATTCAATCACCCTACACTAAGAAAAATAATTAAGCAATAATAAAATAACCCTTGACCAGCTTCTTGACACGTATGATATACTTGATGCATAAGCAGTTAGTCGCTGCGCTCCTACACTTAAGGCGGTCTATTCAGACACGCATTGGAGAAGCGCTCGTGTTGAGACACTCGCTAGTTTAGATCGGTCCTATTGAGGGCCGAAGATAGTTGCAGCATACAAGAAATAAACGCTTGACGCTAGCTGCAACCGATTGCATAATAGTAGTATGAAGCTTGTTTCAGACGTATTGCGTGACCTATTGTTTATTTGCTGTATTGTGCTGGCTGGTGTGTTGTGGGCTTCGGCCTATAAACACTACAAGACTAGTGCCCGTGCTTCGGCATTGAAAGATCGCATATCGGACTATGGTGGCATGATAGTTCCCATTCGCATATCTAAAGATCAGGATAAGTTCTTCACCATAGGTACCGGAGAGCTTATTATGCTCCCGTCTAAACAAACAGCCATTCTCACTAACTCACACGTCTGTGAAGCGGCATTGGCTACCAGCTTATGGGTATCTACGGTAGTTCACGATAGGCCGGTATATGACCTTAAGGTAATGAAGAATTCCCTTATCCCCGACCTATGCCTATATTATTCCCCCTCTGTTCTATACATGCGCTCCTTCCTTGTAAAGGATATAGCGCCTACCTATGGTGAGCTACTCCTTGAAATTGGCTTCCCGTTAAATGGCCGACAGCGCCCCACCACTGGTTTTTACCTGGGCGAGAATAAAGAATCTAAAATTGGTATGCCATTACTTGATAGCAATGGCTGTACGCATGGTGAGGTAGACCCAGAAGGTTACTGCGTTCTAACAGAAGACCTTGAGGCCACCACAGTTGAAACTTACCCCGGTAACTCCGGCTCGCCGGTGTTTAATGAACAGGGCGCTATGATAGGTATTATGAATAGTGCAGATGGCGAAACACACGACGGGCAATTTGTCTCTGGTAAACACATTCTAGAATTCATTAAGGGGCTCTAATGGACTGCGTATTGACACGAAGCCTTTATTTAGACGCGGGTATCTTTGGGCAATTGTCGTCTGCTGGTGGCACCTTCCTGGCTAATACACTTGAGCATGCGTATGCACAAGATGACGGCACACTTAAGCCAAAGCTGCCCCCAGGCACGTATACTTGCGTACGCGGCCCGCACCAGCTGCACGGCATGCTGGCGGCCTTTATTACCTTTGAGATTACTGACGTACCTGGCCATACCGGCATCCTATTCCATATGGGTAATTACAATAAAGATAGCGATGGCTGCGTATTACTCGGTGAAGAGGCAGTTCCCACTAGCGAGCCAACTATGGTCACCAATAGTGTTGTTACCTTTAATAGCTTTATGGCTTCTCAATCCGGTGTTGACACCTTCCAATTGGTTGTTGTATGAAAGCCCCAAGCATAAAGGACTACCCTAAAAAGGTATGCATTGGGCCCGCCCGCGTGCCCTATAAAGTGCGTTTTGTAGACGTGCCCCGTAGCAAGTTCCTGGGCCAGTGTTCCTTTAAAAGACAGACTATAAAGCTTAATAAGAACCAGAATCGTGAGGCATTGTTTATGACTTACCTTCATGAACTCCTTCACGCCATGGAGTTTGAGTCGGGCAATAGAGTGCCACATAAAATAATTTACCGCTTTGAATCGCAACTATATTTCTTTATAATGAACAATCTAACAGCATTTAATCACAGGAGAACCAAATGAAACTTAAGAAAACCAAGTTTGCCCCCAAAGCCCAAGAACCCCGTTCGGCAGCAGAGATTGAGAAAGAATACCAACTGACTTGCGCAGCCCTGGGTGGCGTTACGTATCAGATTGAGGCTCTGGATCAGAAGTCTAAAAACTTCCTTAACCGCATTAATGAGTTGGTTAGCGAGAACGCACGCCGCCTCGAGCTCGACAAAGCCGAAGCAGAGAAGACTGAAAATGGCCAACAAGCCTAATGCCCGTGAACAGCTTGCTTTAAAGCTGGCTAAGGTCGAGGGCCGTCTCGAAGGCCTAAAACAGGCCCTGTCGATAGATCCCAATGAACTAGTTCAGGCTATTAAGAACACCGAAGCATTGGGTGAGGGCTATAGAGAGGCACTTGAGATGCTGGGTAATGAAGAATCCCCGGTACCCGTACGCCCTGTTCAGGCACCTGTTTATGTTAACCCGGTAGCAGTGGACCCCGCTATGCAGAATGCCATGCAGCAGTTTCAGCAGCAGCAACCCACTGCCCCGTCTGTTAAACCGTATTTAGCCCAGAAGGCTGCCCGCGTGGCTGCCGGAAAGCGATAAATGAAACGAGTCAAGAAAGCATTCTACAAACTTGTGGCCTTCGTGCCCCGCGCCCTGCCTTTTGGCGCTAAAGAGTTTGAGGTCTGGGCATCACGTATTATCTTTACATACGATTTGCCGGATAATGACTCTAGTCGCTGGGCGCTAGCCACCATGATTTTGCACAGTGGCGCTACCGAAGCTACTAAGCCCGACCGTTATTTTGGTCGCTGCGCCCGTAAAGCCGGCGCTAATGAAGTGGCTAACTACACCATGATGACGCTTAAGAAGAAACAGCAAGATGCCGAAGCAGCACGCCTAGCCGCAGTTAAAGAGGCCGAAACGCTGGCCGCCGGATCGCAAGCAGTATAAATGTATGAGCGAGTTTGATAGCAAGGAATTCTTAGCCCTTAAGACTAAGTGGTACAAGAAGCTTGCTAAAAGCGGGTTTTCAGATGCTGAAAATAGCAGTGGTAACTTGCTGCAGGGCTCTAACCCATACGCGTATAGGAACCGTACGTTATACGGAGTGAAGAGCACGGATGTGGTGGCCCAATTCCACGAAACGGGCATTAATGCAGTGAGGGACTATTTTGATTTGGCTGGCGAGTTCCTTCGGGTGCATAAGTTTAAGAATGCTAAACAGAAAGAAATGTGGCGACTACACTCCGAAGGCCTATCAGCTAAAGAAATGGCAAAGCTCCACCCCAGGCAATCGGGCTATAAGAAGACTAATGTGTACGATGTTATTAAAACCCTGCGAGATGAAATGCTACAACTTAAGTGGCGAAAGGTAGCAGATGAGTAACGACGGCATTATAGTGCGGGAAGCAAATGAAGGGGACGTGTCCTTTATATTTGCCACTGCCCTTAGAAACACCTGGTACTCTAATCAGCTGGAAACCACACTTCCCAAGGCTAAGTGGATGCAGCTTAAGCATTTCGAAATAGAGCGCCAACTTGATTCTTACCCCACACTTGTGGCCACTCTGGCATCGGACCTAGATATTATACTTGGGTATGCTATAGTGTCCCCCACGCCCTATGTGTACATAAAGAAGGCATGGCGCAATACGGGTGTTGAGCACCTTCTAAATACTGAAATACGTAAACTAACCCTAAAACAGGAGACCTCACAATGATCAAAGTAATAGCTGCACAAATGCATAGCACCATCTGGGTACCGGGCCCGGGGGAGCTCAAGAAAACCCTCGATTCTAAAAACTATAAGAATATGGAGATGCAATACTCTAGTGAGGGCGTTTATATTCACTATAAGGGCTTTAAATTTCTGTTACCTGTGTCTAACTTCCAGTCTATTGTATTCGATCCCGAAGCTCAGTACTTCGTAGATTTTAGCAAGTAATTATGGTCACGCGGTATTTTTCTGGCCAGAAGTCCCAAGACCCAGCCGAAGAGTTCACTCTGGAATCCCTGCTGGTTAAAGCCACTAAAGTGCTGCGGTCTGACTTGCAAGCCATTACCCTCGAAGCGACTAAGGGTAAGCTTGGGCCGGCGTCTGCGAGGGACCTAGTAGCCTACGTTAGACTGCTATCTGACCTTAAAGCTGACCAAGAAGAAGACCTAAGCAAGTTAACTGATGAGCAATTAAAGGCATTAATCGATGGCAATACTAAATCGGAGTAGTATCGAGCGGGAGCGGGAGCGCCGGGCTAAGGTCTCAACTGTTAAGCCGATTGTTCTCGATCCCAATTTTAAGCCTCAAAATGAGTTCATTAACGACCCTGCACGTTATATAGCCGTTCAGTGCTCCCGGCGGGCCGGTAAGACTAACGGGCTGGCCATTAAGTTTAAGCAGACAATGGACAAGTATCCCGGCTCTACCTGCCTGTATCTGGCTATGACTAGAGAGTCAGCCCGTGAAATTATGTGGCCAGTACTACAAGAGATTAATGATAAGTTTGGGTTAGGTTGGGAGTTCTTAGAATCTAAGCTAACCGTGAAAGACCCAAATGGCTCACAACTAAAACTTCTGGGCGCCGATATGAAGAACTTCGTTAAGCGCTTACGGGGCCGCAAGTACCCAGGAATCGGCGTAGACGAGGCCCAAGACTTTGGAACCCACCTGCAGGGGCTTATTGATGATATCCTTACACCCTCTATTGCGGACTATGCCGACGGGTGGCTTGCTCTTACAGGGACACCCGGACCAGTGCCCGCCGGGTACTTCTTTGATGTAACCCAAAATAGGAAGTACGGGTATTCATACCACTCCTGGACCATCCTTGATAACCCCTATATGCCCGACCCTATGGGCTTTATTGCCGATATGAAGGAAAAACGGGAATGGCTAGATGACAACCCCACACTGCGCCGTGAGTGGCGCAATGAATGGGTTCTTGACACCGAATCACTTTGGATACGATACAATGAAAAACTTAACCACTATCAGCAGCTGCCTGATTTTAATTGGACTTATATACTGGGTATCGATATTGGGTATCGGGATGCCGATGCACTGGCTGTCCTGGCCTGGAGTGATAGTACTCCTACTGTTTATTTGGTAGAGGAGCTAATTACTGCTAAGCAGGGACTAACTGAGTTAGCAGATCAAATCAAGGCCTTAGATAAGAAGTACGGTATTTCTAATATGGTCATTGATGCTGGTGGCTTGGGTAAGAAGCTAGCAGAGGAGCTGCGTAGGCAATACCTAATCCCTGTCCAAGATGCTGATAAAGTTAGGAAACAAGAGAATGTTGAGCTTCTTAATGACGCCCTGCGCACCGGGCGCTTTATGGCCAAGTCCGCTAGCCGCTTTGCTAAGGACAGCTACCTTGTTCAAATTGACTGGGAGCGGACAACGCCTAACAAGGTTGTAATCAAGAAAACGCCCCACTCAGATATCATTGACTCTGTACTATATGCCTTTAAGGTATCGCCAGCCTGGAATTACACTAAACCCACAGTTAAGCCAAAGTATGGAACCAAAGAATGGCAAGTTGTTGAGCAATCTAAACAGTTTGACCTGGCCATGGAGCATTTCCAAAGCATAAAAGAAGATAACAATGGCCCTTGGGGAAGTTTCGACTGATTTTAACCGGACGAGCAGCCTTTCGTAGAGGTTTTTACCCGAAATGTTGCCTTTTTTGCAAGAAAAAAAGAAATCCATCGCTGACGTTATAGTCAATGAGCGCCGCCCCGACGAGCCCAAAGAAAAATCTACTCATAGTGACGGTATGTTAGCCGCTGCCCAGGACCTAATTTCGGCTGTTCACGCTAAAGACCATAAAGCCGTTGCCGATGCACTACAGGCTGCCCACGAGATGGCGCAGGAGTACACTCCCGAAATGCCTGACGAACAGGGAGAGGTCTAATGCCTCTCGATAAATCGAAATCTAAACAAGCTTTTAGTAAGAATGTGAGCACTGAAATGGACGCAGGAAAACCCCAAAAACAAGCCTTAGCTATTGCTTATGCGACCAAGCGTCGTAATAAGAAGCCGAAAAAGTATTCTACAGGCGGGCTGCTCGATTCCCCAGAAGACCTTGATAAAACTGGGGATATGCAACCTGATTCCGTTGATGAGTCAATGAGTCACCCGACTGAAATGGAAGTAATGAACAAACGGCGCGCCACCCAAGACGACGACCAGTGGATGCAAAACCCCGACTCTGATGACAACATAAAAGAAAACAATGAAACCATTCGTAAGAAGTTCGCTAATGGCGGGCAAATTCCGGATACCCGTGAAGTTGAGGGCGACCGCCGAATGCTTAGCACTTCTCCTGATGCTGATGAGCCGCAAGAAAGCCGCGCTAATCTAAGCCGTGGCGAGGGCCGTCCCGGTGTTCAACCCAGCGATGGTATTAGCGAAAATGCTGATATTGTTGAAGCTATTATGGCTAAACGCGCCGCTAAAAACGCCGCTCGCTTTGCCGAAGGTGGCCGGATTACCGAAGCCGCTGGCGACACTGATAGTGTGTTTGATGCAGAAGATGCCTTCTCGGGCCACGGCAGTGTTGATGCTAACCTGAAAGAGAACCTGGCTGACGATACTGACGACAGCGACCACGATCATGATCTTATTGGCCAAATCCTAAGCGACCGTAAACGCAAGAGGGGTTAATCCTCTATGAAAATTGATAACTTAAGCGAGCTATCTAAGCTCCTTGATTTGCTTAATAAGAAGGGCGTAACTGCTTGTTCCGTTGATAACTTAACGTTGACTCTCAGCGGCGAGCAGCGAGTGTCA
>Ga0302185_10002278_pt1 | contig 12744 bp, 15 predicted proteins | sample II_Bog_E1_1_FD_200231 | JGI IMG/M metagenome (GOLD analysis project Ga0302185, IMG submission 200231) | Peat permafrost microbial communities from Stordalen Mire near Abisko, Sweden - II_Bog_E1_2 | ecosystem: Environmental > Terrestrial > Soil > Wetlands > Peat | place: Sweden: Abisko... | reverse complement strand
CGTTGTCGGTGTAAAACCAGAGAAGACCGCCGTCGGCGATGTACAAGAAATCAGGAGTGCTTCCGAGAGGAGCCGTAGCTGCCATAGAGACGGCGTCGGTAATCGTTTGACTGATCTGACCGATGGAATGAAATGTCCCGTCAGTCTTCAACCGCCAAAGGAATAGACCAGAGACGACAAACATATCAGAGTTGAACGTACCTTCACAGGCGTATACCCTGCGGATAGGCCCCGTCCCAATCTCTACAAATTTCTGAAGACCAGGACGGGCGATGAAAGAAGTCTTGTTGTCATTGAGGGCAGGGTTTTCTTCCATGAACCTGTTGCGTACGTAGGCACTTGGCGAATCTGCCACGGTCCTATAATAGTCACCGGTTACAAAAGGAATGTCTACCACCAGGGAATACCTCTCTGAAAACTGCCCCATGTGTAGGCGTCGAAGTTTCTATAAGCCTTGTTAGAAGGCAGACGTTGTAGACCGATCTCGACAGGCACCTGAGTGATCTGGGCATACCGGGAATAGAATTGACCTTTCAGCCTTTTGAATCTCTGTACGGATTCTCCTGCCATCGTGACGCCGTTACGGACGTTGATACGATCTGCCAATCCGATGATAAGAAACTCGTCGAACTCTTCTGGAAAAGGAGAGCCGTCAGTCAGCCCAAGATCGTTGACCTGTTCCCAGTTGGCGAGGTCGGCACGATAGAAGAAGACTTGGTTGTAGTTGTTAGTAGAGAAAGTAATTGAAGGATTGCCTTGGATGTTTCGTCCGTTACCCATCACTGTAAGAGGATAAGTTTGGAAATTACCAGAGACATCTACAAACGCCATACGAGTGCCATCATTAGGCTGAGGAGGCATATTGACCGTCTCGGCACCTTGTAGGTTACAGAGAAGGCGAGTGTTGATAGGAACAAAGGTATTCATGATGTCGTTGTAGTACAGAGGGATGATACCTACTGTCTCAACGTTATTCAAACCGAAGGGGATGTTGATTAGGTTCTCACCCATCTCCGCTCCCCAAAGGGAATCGATGAACCTGTTAAGAAGTACGAGGGCTTCGTTCTGCTCAGCAGTCGTAGGCGTACCACCCAGTCCCGTAAGGTTACTCTCACGGTAGGCATCATTGATGATAGTCGTTACTGGAGTGCCCATGATAATCCTTAACCTACTGCGAGAACGCCAGATGCTCCACCTGAAGCTACAAGGGTGTAGCCACCTTGGGTAATGAACGGCATGGTGTACCAAGTGCCTGCCACTACTTCAAAGTTCGTGAAGATAACGAGAGGTTCCGATACCGCCTGTACGACGTTATTATTTGAGAGAGTGATGGTGCCGTCAGTGATGGCTAGGAAGCCTCCGATGGCGTTGGCGGTTGTACTCGTGACCGTGGCATTCACGCCTACAGGAACAGGAGTGTACCGAAGAGTTACGTGACCCATGTCATACTTTCTAAAAGAGAAGGCCCAGTCATGTCATATTGAGAGACAGAGGACTGGGCCATATTTACTAACCGGCTTTCGCCAGAAAGTCTTAGTTGCCGTTGACGCGGATGATCCGACGACGGTCACGAATGTTAGCCGTCAGGGCTACATCGAAACGGACGTCATGTTCACCGGTCTGGAAGTTCGACCACTGCCACATACGGACAGAAATCGGAACCTTCGTCAGCGACTTCATCAGAGCCTTACCGACCGCAGGCATCGTCAGCGGGACGGTGTTAACTACGACAGCCGACTTCTGCATGTACACGCGGGCACGATAGTTCGTACTTGGAGCACCCTGGAAGGTTACGGCAGCGGCAGCAGCAGGGATAACCGAGACGGTGCCGTTGGCGGTATTGACAGTCGAAGTACCCGAGCCGTCGTTCGTACCAGGAACGATGATCGCAGGGAAGATCGTCAGAGTGGCAACGCCCGAACCGTTTGCAGTCGCGGCATTGATGGCCGTGAATTCCTGCAGCCAGTCGTTAGGAGCCTGGGCACGGTTGTCCCAACCATAGACACCAGCAATGTTGAAGGTTTCACCTGCAGCAATCGTGGCACCAGCGGCGACAGTGACCTGGAACGACTGGGTCATATAGAGACCAGGACCAGGGCTGACGGAGACGTCGGCGTAGTTGACGTTCTGAGCACCAGCGGTGACCGTACCAGCAGTCGCAGAGCGAGTACCAGTCGTCAGGATCGGGAGCTGCTGTGAGAACATCACAGGAGTACCGTCGATCTCACCGGTGAATCCCTTACGGAAAGCGCCGTCGACGAGGTCGTCAGACTTCAAGGTCAGGATGTACGAGCCGAGAGTTTCACGGTCTTTGTACGTCAGGATCGAACGAAGGTCTTCATCACCGGCACCAACTTCCTTCAGGCGGGTATAGGCCTGTGCATAGTCATCCCAAGTGTTGATACCGTTGGCGGGATTGCCCAGCCACTGGTTGCTTGCGAGGACGGCAGTCTTGAGGATGTAGGCATCGATCTGTTCTGCCAGGTTCGTGGCGGCATTCTTGAGAGCTTCACTCTCACGAGCGGCACCAATCGACTGGATTTTGACGAAGTCACCCCAGCCCATGCTCGAACCAAAGGTGCCGTTGACAGTGAACTGTTCGGAACCAAAGGCAGTCGACTGGACACCAGCGGTAAGATCGGCGACGCCATTGACGGTATGCGTCACGGTATAGCGAGGACCGACCTGTTCGGTGACAGTCAGTTTGTTACGGTCATCCATCTCCCCGTCGAACTGCTTGAACGTGACGGCATCAGCCGAGACAAGGTTGTTCTGGAAGGTGGCAGCAAAGGCGTTGAGGACAAGCTTGGCTTGGTCAACTGAAACAGTAGGCATTAGTTAAGGTCCTTATTTTTCATGCCGGAAGGCACTATTTTCGCTTTCGAGTGGCGAAGAATGCAGCACTGAAAGCATCTAGATCATCAGTATCGCCTTTGACCTCACCACCAACTGCTACGCCGCGAGCGGTACTAGGAGCAGGTTTAGGGGCCGCAGACACGCGGGGTTTAGGTTGTTCTCCACTCTTGGCAAATCGGGCCTCAAGCCGACCAAGAGAAATAGCAGCACCGAGAGGACCTTTGCTGACAATCGCCTGCGCTTCATCGAGATGATTAGCGAGGTGATATAGAACTTCTGGACCGGCATCCAAACCCATAATTGTCTGAGCCAAAAACTCGCCATAGGCGGGAGCAAGATCAGAGAACGTACCAATAAGTTCTTGACCTTTGGCACGGAAATCAGGGGTTGTCTTCTCCGTCTCAGTGATCTTGTTCTGCCAGTTCGTGTTGAGTTGGTTGAGATGATCCTGAGCAGCCTTCTGTGCAGCGGCCTTAGAGGCTTCTGTTTCCCGTTCCTTGGTGACCTTGTCGATTGTAAATACAGTCAAGTCGGCGATATAGGCGGGATCGAATTCACCGAGAGGATACTTCAGACTGCCGTCTTCATTCATGGCAACGGGAGAAGGACCTTCGTTGTTTTCTACTGGCTTGGGAGTTTCAGTCTTCGGCAGTCGTGCTTCGAATTCGGCAAGTCGAGTTTCGAGAGCCACCTTGGCGGCACGTTCTACTTCGACCTGACGTTCAGCTTCACGCCTTCCTGCAGTCAGTTCATTGATGCGCTCTTGAGCAGTCTTCTTCTTCGGCTGCGGGGCCGGTTCAGGTTCCTGATCTTCGAGAGGAGCGTCGGCATCATCGACGGTATCAGCGGTATCTTCTACGGGGGTGTCTTCACGGACATCGTCTAGGTCGTCATGATCTGGAGTAGGTTCTTCTACAGCTTCTGCAGGCTTGGCCGAGCCAAACATAAGAGAGGAGAATGCATCGAGGTCATCTGTGTCTGGAGCGACGAAGGTATTGTCAGTCATACTGATTGCGGTTCCTTAACCGATAGCCACTGTTTGCGTACGATCTAAGGGGGTGGCGGGTCCCCTTAGGTACGGAATTGTTTGTACTTACTCGCCCTGTTGGACGGTATTCGTAGCGGGAGTTTTATCTGCCGCCCTATCAAGCATCGCTTTCTTTACGAGTTGCTTCTCTTGATAATACTGTGTCAAGTCCTGCAAGTCCAACTCATGATCTTGCTTAGTCTGTTGCTGACTGTCGCTTTGATGAAGCTGAGCAGCAGCAGTCAAGCCATTCATTTCGAGTTGTTCTTGCTTGTGATGAGTCTCGGCATCAACCTTCTGTCTTTCAGTCTCTGCCCTGTAGGCATCGATCATGATCTGCTTCTGGTGGACGTCGTACTTCACTTCAAGGACTTGGTTCCTCTGAGTCAGTTGTTGATTCTCCTGCTGGAGCTTCTGCATCTGCTGTTGGATTTCCTGGATTTGTTCCGGTGTCGGACCCTGAGGTTGACCGCCGCCTTCATCCTTCAACTTTTGTTGCTCTTCTGGAGACAGATACTGAGGAGGAATAGTCTTCATCAATCGGTCTGCAAGGACGTCTGCACCCGGCCAATCTTGTGCCTTGGCGATTACGTCACCGGCGACTTGGATGAGCTGAGGCCATACCTGGACAGCTTCCATCATTGCCTGAGCGGCTTCTACCCTACGAGTGGTGTAACTCGGGCCAGTTTGGAGAGCTGTGTCGTAGCTTCCGACGGCAAGGTTCGGGGAGTTGGGATCCATCGGATCGTTGATTTTAACGAGTCTGAGAGATTCATCTTTACCCACGAGTCGTACAGTTCGTGTACCGTCATAGATTTGTCCAATCAATTGGTTGATGACGTCACCACCTTCGAGGATGGCGGCGTTGCCGTTGTCATGGAACGTCAGTTGACCTACGTCACCTTCCCTTTGACGGGCGATGATGGCACGACCGCTGGTTTCGTTGCTAGGAGCACCAAGGGAGGCGTCCTGCATACCAGAGACATCCTTCATATCCTGTACGAGGAGCTGACTTTCGTTGAGCAGCGCCATCTGAGGAGTAGGAGGTTCGATCCTTTTGATCGTCTGATCGATGACGGCTTCGTCGTTAACAATCAGGAGAGGGTCACGAGTGAGGTGAGCCTTCCGCATCTGATCTTCACGACCCGTCACTGAACTTTCTGTGGCAATCCACTGAGCTTTAGGGGCATACCCGAGCTGTTCAGTAGCAATCGACCGCCAGAAGTTCCTCATACGGGCAGGGTCTTTCATGAACCGAACCATACCATATCGTACACGACGGTGAGTGATAGACACTATACGTCCTGAGATACGGATGATGGGGACACGATTGAGCTTATACTCGTATGGTCCTGAGAGGATGGCGTTGCCAGTGCAGAGATGCATCTGGGCGTACAGGCAAGGACTTATCCTTGTCTTGATCGGGCTGCCATGGGCCTGGAGAATCTCTTCGAGATCGTCTCCTTCCATGATGTGTACAGAGCCGTCTTCGAATAGACCGAGCAATCGGTTCCGTTCAATCATCCGCCAATATTCGACAATCTTTACAGACTGGTCGTCGTACCAACGTCCTGCACGGAGGAGAGCAGAGAAGCGTTCGTTGAGATGCCAAGGGTCTTGACCTGGCCACTTCCTTTCAAACTCTTTCCTCGGCAGTCTGTCTTCTACGAAAACATGCCGGGCATCGCGACCAGTGGGGTCAATAGACATTCTATCCCATACGACAGACTGGGCGTCTTCGATAGGTCGAATAAAAATGTCTTGATCGAATACAGAATCTTTTGCATATTCAACAGCGATACGAAAAGCCCCGTCACCACACTGGATGGTAGACTCGAAGGCGGAGTCATAGACACGAGAGGCACGGGAGTGCATCTCAATCGAACGGATCAGGTCACCACGAATCTCGGCGATGTCTTCTGTACCGTCGTCGTTTGGTACGACTTCTACGGCATTTCTATTCTGACGCCAATCTCCCACAACCTGAGCGGTGAACTGAGGAATGGAGTTGATTGTAAGGCATGGAAGTCCGGTGCGGAGCTGGAGGACTGCAGGGTCCCACTGCTCTCCGGCTGCAAACTTCTTGTCTTCGATGGCGTCTTCACGGTTTTCATAGTCGAAGTCCCAGTCGAACTGATACTCTTCACGCATATCAGACAGGAAAGAGTTGACACTTTTAAAGCCTTCTGGCACGTACGAGGGATCGACGGTGTCGGTGTAGTCGTCAGTTGCCTGAGTGTCTACCTGACGGACAGCTCCCAATTTCTTAGAATTCTGCTGTGCATCTTTGCCGTCTGCTTGCTTCTGTGGTTTACGAGGATAATCAGTATCATCCTCATAACCAGTTTCGTCATATTCAAAAGACATAAGTTAGGCCATCCAGGCTTGAGGGGATTCAGAAGTTTGTTTGAAGGCAACCGCCCTCTCAGACCGTTGAATCTCGGGGAGCGAGGACGACGTCTCATCCTTTATTCTGCGGCTTGTAATCTTGGTAAATAGTTCAGAAAGGCCCCAGACGAGAGCATCAACGCGGTCAGGCGACCCGTAGCCATTAGCTCTAATATTGTCCACTGAGAAGGTACACATTTGGTCTTCGAGTTTATCAAATCTGCCGACATGGTGTACCCGACCTTGTTCGTACAAAGCCGAGACAGGTTCTGCACGGATGTACTTGCCTCTGGAGGCATGGACAAGGGTAACAGGTACTGCCCTGTCGACGGATCGAATGACTGACGAGACCATTTCTCCACCTTGATTCTTCTCCGCTACGATACGATCTGCAGAATACTTACGGTATAGATGGACGGCACGTCGAGCCCACTCTTCTGGGGTGCCACGGAGTGAGCCGTCTTCGAGGATATAGGCGTGACCATAACCCTCTTCTGTACGGGCATAGCCGACTACGACGATGCCGTGTTCGTCAGACCCTTCATGACTTGAAGTGGCAGGATCGACAGCTACGAGGATACGTTCTAGATCGGGAGCTTCTGGGAGACGGTGATTGTCAATGGACTCCCTTGTCCACAAAGCACCTGGAATGTCTTCGAGGATTTCACCTTCGATCTCTTGCCTACCTAACCGAGTGCCGCCATACTTGTCCATGATTTCGTCAAGGAAAGACTGGGGCATATTAGAAGAGTTATGGAGAGTCGACCCCCTCGTAGTGATAACCTTAGGGTCTGCGACGAGCTTCTTGATGAGGGGCTTCGGCAGAGGTGTGGTCGTCACTACAGAGCGGGGATGAGAGCCCAGACGGAGCCCGAACTGCAACTGATCCCAAGTTTCTTGGGTATACTGCCACTTAGCTAGTTCGTCACACCAGGCACCGTCGTGTTGAGGTCCCCGGAGTTGGTCTGGTTCGGTGGCGTTGTAGAGGGTGGCGATGGCTCCGTTGGGCCAGGTTACTCTTCGCTTGGAAGGTTCGTACAAAGGCCTGAAGTCTTTGGGATGAATAGCCAGCAGTCCCGACTCACCCTCGACCATGACGTCCCTGGAGTCGCTGGCAGTCTCACCAATGAGGGCGATTCGGACGCACTTTCCTTTTGAGAGGGGAGAGGTTCCACAGACCCAGTCTCTGATTGTTTCTGCACCTGTTCTTGTCTTTCCGAAGCCACGACCTGCGAGGATAAGCCAGGTATTCCAGTCACCTGCAGGTTGTAGCTGATTAGGGCGGGCCCAAAATGCCCAGTGGTATTTTAGGTTAGCTTTTTGTTCAATTGATAGTTCGTTCAGGTACTTCAGTCTCTCCGTCTCGGGAAGTGAGGCGAGCAATTGAGCGGGCGAACGCATCTGCATCTTCTTTGACCTTTTCGTATTCGATGGGGCCGCCGTCTTTGCCGGTGATTTCCGTACGCTCGATGAACATGCCGAGATACTTTGCAAGCAATTCTGCGCCACGAAGGACTTCGTTATACTTCCCTGCGGCGTCACAGCGTTCGATGGCACGAGTGATTTTCTTTACGACGTAGTTGACGTCGACATCGATGAGATCAGATCGTTCTACGAGCAGAAGGTCGATGTAGGCCCTGAGAGCAGGGTTATCGAGGGCTTGAGCCCCCATTTTGTCGGGGTATTTCGTGTCATATCCGGCCCTTTGGATGGCCTGAGAGGCGTTGAAATCCTTGATATATTCGCGAGCGAACTGTCTTTGAAGACCTGTGAGAGTAACTCCGAGAGCTTCAGTGTCTTTAGCTTCGATGGCGTCGACGGTAGCCTTGCGCATCTTAGCTTTACGCTCCATGTAGGTCTTACCATTACGTACAGCCATCAGATATCTTTCTTAACTTCCGCGATGTAGGGGGATACGTCACTCTTCAGCTCAGATTCAGCGGTAGAGATGAGATTTTTCTCTTTCTGTTCGGCGTCATAGATTTCCTGTTTGGCAGGAATGGCTCGATAGACGAGGTAGACGATTACGGCAAGAGCTGCCAGTACGAGGATGGTAACCATGAGATGATCCTTTGTTTGCGTGACATGGTCACTTATTTCTTAAAACGGGCTTTGACCTTGGAGTCGAGCTTCTTGTCTAGAGGAGAGTTCTGTTTGATCCCCTTCTTCTTGTCCTGAAGAATATCTTTCTTCATCGCCGCCTTGTAACTCGGAGCAAGCTCCTTGCGTACCGGTTTCATTCCCGACATTATTGATACCTTCATGGATTTTACGGTGGATTTCAGTGATGAGGATATGAGCTTTCTGGTCTACATCGAAATCACCGAAGAGAACTTTTCTGTCGATTTCTGCCTGCCTGTTCTGACTCATCATAATGAGAGGGGCTGTATAGGCGGCTTGGAATGACAGGACTAGATTGAGCAGGATGTAGGGGTAGGGGTCAAACCTTCCATAACTAGTACACGAATTCCAGAGTAACCACAGGAAGAGAATCGTCGACTGGGTAATTACGAAGTGCCATGAACCTACGACCTTTGCTACTGTATCAGAAACTCTTTCAGAGAATGTCATGATATTTTTCATAGCGTCGCTGTACGTTGAGTAAACGAATCATTTTACAAACTCTCCAACCTATAACATATTATACCACAAAACACGACTTTTGTCAAGTAAAATCGTACACGAAAAAGAAGAAAGTTTCGTACGAAGAGTTAAGTAGTTGATGTTGTTAAATATTATTTATTTTATAATTTTATGAAAATAGTTCTTGACAAAAACCCATTTCTGTGTTATCATATAAAGATTAAGGTATAGTATATATAATATAATATATTTATAATTATTATATAAACAATATACTATAATAATATCTGTTAACAAGATTAGCGCGAGGAAGGGGGCGAGTCTGTTGGCACGAGGGGCGACCACAGGGAGCCCACTTTGTCAATACCCTCTAAAATGCCCTAGGAAGCCCAGGAAGGCCTATCGGTGGTCTAGACCTTTATCCGTAGTCCTTTGAGAGATAAAACGACTGTAGGGTGCCTCTGAGAGTCTTATTTCGATATCTTAATTTTTTGAAATTTTTCACTGGCGTCTGCCCCCGACTGATTACGTGGTTCAGAGGGCCCTACTTTACCCCTCCCCCGTCCCCCTCTTGCCCCCGGTTTGTTCCCTGTTTGATCCCGGTTTGCCCCTGCTATGTCCTCCGTCTGTTCCTGTATGATATGATATCACATCACGAATGAGAACAGAGTCGGGACGGAGCAAGCTCCTTGCGTTATTGTTTACACATGACTGACAATGATATCAATGACTTAGCCCAGACTGGCCCACAGTGCTGTCGGATATTCTTACACAAGAGATTGGCTCAATTCAGCCCTTCTTGTATGATTGGGGTAGTATTGGTGTCGGAATTGCTTACAATCTTGCTTGAAATGACTAGGGAATGTAACATTGTATCATCCACCTGTTATCAATCTCCCTCGCAACATTCCCACAAAAACCTAGTGTTTCTGCCATTCTCATCGAGCCTTGCCTGCTAGGTGCGGGGTAAAACCCCTTAGGTCATCCATTTGGCACGGCCTTTGCATCATCCCTTGTGTGCCGTCCTCTCGGGGCTGGCACCTGGTCCTAGGCCTTAGTGGCAGGCTTGACACATGACCCTTTGTGGGCAGGCTCAGGCTTCTTACTTCGCTTTTGATCTAGTCCAAGCGATTGCTGCCTCTCAGGCTTGCCTCTTGGGTCTAGGATTAGACATTACCCACTTGCTCTCCCTCCGAACGGAGTGAGGTTCTAAGGCTTGTAGGGGTTTGGTACGGGATAGCTAAGGCTCTAGGGCTAAGGTGGTCTCAGAAGGGCTCTAATATCAGGTTGGCAGGTAAGGGATTGGTTCCGGTCCTAAGTTTATCTTAGGCGGGGCACGCTCTCAAAGTATGCGTAGCGGCATATGGGAGAGTTTTGCCTGTAAGTCACCGTGGATCAGATAGCAATAAAGCTATCGTGTTCTTTGACATCGTTAATCCATCCATAAGACATTAGGCAATTCAGCCTAGTGGAGCAAAACATGCGTAAAGAATACGTCATAAAGCTTTCCGGCTATATTATAGCCGATGGCTTGCCCATTTCTCTTATCGGACCTTTTGTAAGTCCTGAATTGGCTTTTGCATGGTGGGCTAATGTCCCAAAACAGACAAAAGACGATCTGGATAAAACTGGTGGCGACGCGGAATTGACAGTTATGTTTGTCCCGGAATAACTGGCATGGCGTTAAGAGCGCCTGCCTAATGTCTTATGGATTAATCAGAATTGATATGGTCCCTGCATCCTCTCAACCCTTTGGCGCAAGCCGGAGTCCTCGTTTCACTCGGAACGAGTAGTGTCTTGTATGTAAAGGACTAATCATGACAAAACCAACTGCATTCCTCTCTAAAGAGGAAGTCAAAACCAACATCAAAACCATCGCAACCAATGTGGCGGTATGGCTCAATCTCGTTCAAGATACTGCCATTGCTTGTATGTATCATGCCCGCGAGCATGGCGACGTCACCCTAGCTCAAACACTTGTCTTTGCCATACCTGCAACAGAAAAGCGGACTCAGCAAAGGACCCAGCTTGTTTCGTGGTTCGGGACTTACTCTCCTATCGTCGTCAAAAACGAAACGGATTGGCCCGGCAAGCTTAACAAGTCTGGGAAGGTGGCAGAACGTGGTTTCCGTATCGAAGAGGCATCCAAGAATCCCTGGCACCTCCACGGCGACAAGAAGACGGAAGATAAGCAACCCCTCGACCTTCCTAAGCTTATCGAAATGTATCGCTCCTTCGCGAAACGTATCGATACCGCCATCGAAAAGAAAGAGGTTGCCCAATCAGATGTTCTCGCTGCCCGCATGTTCGCAACCCATATCCGGGGCGTCGCCTTGCCAGACTTCAAGATCGATGCCTATCTGGAAACGGAACGCCTCACCCGTGAAGCGAACCTGAAACAGACTGCTCCTGAGCGGAGCGAAGATACCGAAACGACCGACAACGGCGAAACAATCGACCCGGTTGCAAAGAATGCTCCTGAGCGGAATGCTCCTGAGCGGAGCGAAGATAGCGAAGAGCCGGACATCAACCCGGCTCAGCCTGAAAAGGTTGCGGCCTAACAAACCATGCAGGGACCTTATCAATTCTGAAGGAGCAAATGACAATGGTAGCAATAAGGTTTGCCAACTCTGGCCGTCGTATGCTAACACCTGTCTATGCCGAAAAAGGCAGGACAGTTATGGCAAGGCCACCTGTTTTTGCCAATAGTGAGGCAAAGAAAAAAGCCACTAAAGCCCTTAACAAAATGCTAAGGGAATTGGCTAAGGATAAAGAGGATAGTTAATCCCCTCCTGTCTTGGTACGATATGACATTACATGCCCTGGCGGGCTTGCTGGCTTTAACGAGCTTGCGAGTGCGCCGGGGTTTTTGTCGTGTCTGGTCGTCTCATGACCCATCGCCCCAACTTTTCGATAAGCTGAACAACTTTTGTTTTCCTATCGATAAGCTGAACAACTTTTCTACGCTACGTTACGAAAGGATTATCAAGATGCAAATCATTGACACCCGCTCTGGTACGCGACAGGTCTATGAACTGCCGACTCCGGCTGAACTCAAGAACTGGCCTCGTCAGGAGTATCTGAAGCTGCATCGCGCCTTCTGTGAACTCTTTTCCATCCCGGTTCCGACTACTAGGTCGTAACTCTGAGAGAGGCTCTGCCATGATGGCTTGAGACTGATTTTATCCTTATAAATCAATAGGGATAACATCAGAGTGTGAAGTTTACAAAAGTCAAGTTATTTATTTTCGCTATCTTCGCTCCGCTCAGGAGCAGTCTGTTTCAGGTATATCTTACAACTCAAGAAAGGTCTAACGTCATGAAGAAAGCTGTCACTGTCGAAGTCGTCGAAGTCGCCAACGAAGGTCTCATTTCTCTGTTGGGACAGACTGTCACCTTCTTTTGCATGAATTACATCTATACGGGAGAACTGGAAGGCGTCAACGACACCTGCATTCTCATCAAGAATCCCTCCATCGTGTACGAGACTGGTGCATTCGATACCAAGACTTGGAAAGACGCCCAAAAGCTGCCCAACTCCCTCTATATCCAGACGTCGGCTATCGAGAGTTTTGGTGTTATCAAGTAAATACTTCTGAGCGGAGCGAAGAAGGAGACTGATATGAGATCGTTAAAACAAAAATACCGGTCATGGTCAGGGTCACGGTCAGTGTCATGGTCATGGGCACGGTCAGTGTCAGGGTCACGGTCGGGGTCATGGTCATGGGCACGGTCAGGGTCGGGGTCACGGTCGGGGTCATGGTCATGGTCAGGGTCACGGTCGGGGTCATGGTCACGGTCGGGATCAGGGTCATGGGCACGGTCATATCAAGGAGACTGATATGAGATCGTTAAAACAAAAATACCGGTCATGGTCAGGGTCACGGTCA
>Ga0302185_10002276_pt1 | contig 12749 bp, 13 predicted proteins | sample II_Bog_E1_1_FD_200231 | JGI IMG/M metagenome (GOLD analysis project Ga0302185, IMG submission 200231) | Peat permafrost microbial communities from Stordalen Mire near Abisko, Sweden - II_Bog_E1_2 | ecosystem: Environmental > Terrestrial > Soil > Wetlands > Peat | place: Sweden: Abisko... | reverse complement strand
ACCAAAACACCCATACTCATAGACCTCAAACATACCAGCCTCAAATCAAGGCTCGACTTCTATGATTATTACAATGCACAGGGATTTAAGCTACCCATCATTGCCACGCATATAGGCATTACCGGCTATTCCATTGCCAATTGGAAAACCGCATTAACCGATGATTATGGGAATGATTTCATCAATAAGAACAATGTGTACCAGGTAGCGAGAACGCCAAAGCTCGCCGGGATAGACAACCAGGGGGATGAGCTCACCATCTGCAAATACCAGTTCAATCCCTGGACCATCAATCTCATGGACGAGGATATAGTAGCCATACTGGATAGTAACGGAATGATAGGGATGAGCCTTGATGCCCGCATTCTGGGTGCAACAGCTACTTTAACAAATAAGGAATACGACCCCACCGAATACCTGTCCGTAGATGAATACAACTACTTTTTCAATGAACAGCACAACATAATGGATGAATCCCCCGGCCTGCCCGCTCCCGATGCCGACCCCAGCCAGAGTTTCGACCTCGGCAGTGGATACGATGGCGATGAGAACACCGAAGACCCGGAAAGGGAGGTAGCATGTTTAGCATTCAACATCCTCCACATCCTTGCAGTCGGCAAGTGTAAAACAACAACCGACCCGTGGCAGCACATTACCATCGGCAGCGATTATGACGGCCTCATAGAGCCGCTATCAGTAGCCTATAACTGCACCTCTGTTGCAGATGTGGAAACAAGGCTATGCAGCCTCATCGTAAAAGCGGAAGCCACCTACCTCTATCACAACCCCATTCCCGCCTCAGTAGGAACCATCTTGCCCAGAACAAGCACCGGCGATGTGGATACCGCAGATGTAAATAGCAAGATCAGAAGCATTATGTATGATAACGGAAAAAATTTTCTGAAAAAATGGTACAACAATAGTTGGTAAAAACCGAAAATTAACCAATAATGTCGGCCCATGTTTTTGACAGCAGCTAAACGGGAAAATTTTATTCCTGAAGCCGCATAAAACTACATATGGTTTTTATTAAAAAAACGGCAGGAACACCCTATAGTTAAGTAACTCTGTCTTTCATAACCCAGGTCGCCGAAAAGGCTGAACCTGTCCGAGATATAATAACGGGCGCCTGCTTTTAGGTACAAGGTAAGCGTATGATCGAATTTAATAACAGTGCTGTCACCCTGCGGATATGCGTGGTAACGGATATTGTTCAATTCAATCCCCGCGCCTAAAAAGGGATCCAGACGCCTGATATGCACCTTTTTTCCGAAATGGTAAAATGCGGCAAGCCCCCCGCTGATGATTCGGGCGTTATCTGTAAAATAGCGGGTGAAGGGGCCATTGTTGCCTGTGTAATCCTGCTGTATATTGTAAATAAAAGCATCATAGCTGAATGTAGCCCCGATACTCACACTATTGGTTAAACCGTACTCCAGTTTGGCAAAAAACGGTGTAAATCCGGAAACAACCCCCTTACTGAAACCAGAAGGAACCGAATAATTTTGCCTGTTTTCATCCATAAATCCCAGCGACATAGTAGCAGTTACAGAACGCAGCAGATAGGTGGGATGGATAAGCCGGATATTTTTGGCAGTAGTATCCTTATTCTGAGACCATGAAGTCAAAGAAAGCAGGGAAAGTAATACAGTAAAATATAGTTTCATAATCAAAGCAAGCTAATAATTATCAATGAGAAAGTCAAAATAACTCCCTGCATTTCCTGTACCCATTTTTATTTTATGTGGTTAGGGTAATTTTCATAACGTTATTACCGGATAGATATTATACAGGGGAAACACTTTTGTCGCAGATATTTTTCTATCCGCAGATGGCAGATGCGCCAAACCTTGAAGGTGTGCCACATCTATAAGCACGTAATTGAACATTATCAAATTAAAACGTCCCGCTTCTGCAGGACGTTTTAATTATTGTATAGTCAGATGATTTTATCACTCGTCATCATCCCTGTTTCTTTCTTTCTTTTTTGGCTTTGGGGCAGCATCATCTTCATCTTCCATCTGGTCTGCTTTCCTGCGGTGAACTTCATCGCCCGGCTCATGATGGCTGTGCATTTTGTGGCCGCAATTGAAGTTTTTGCTCAGGCCTATATTAACCTGATGGCCAAAGGTAAAGTTGAATGTATTAGTGCTGTAAGTAGAATCAGCATATTTGAGGTTAGAATAACCTAAGCCACCAACAGCGAAGCTAAGACAAAGGCCACGGCCTACATTAACACCGAGTGCAGGGAAAATATTAGCAGAAACGCCGCTATTTTTCAGATCAGTTGCGTTGCCACCACTGGTATGGTAACCACCATCATAATCAAAATTTACCTGTGAATACCAGAAGAAAGTTTCGCTTTTACCTATATAATGAGAATAACGGGCGAATGGGCCTGCGGAATAAGTATTATAAGTATTTTTAATGCCTGTAGGGTCCTTATACGCACTTTGCCCCCAACTGATATTCAGGCCTAAAGTCCAGTTATGATTAAATTGATAACCAACACCCGGCATTGCATCCCAGTTAGTTGTTTTGGAAAGGTCTCCATTTCTAACGGTATTGAAAGTTGCATCGCCATATAGTAATATGCTATGCGGTTCCTGAGCGTTAGCTGTTGCTATAGTTCCTGCTGCTAATAATGCGAGGATCAGTTTTTTCATACAGAGTGTGTTTTATTTAGAGAGCAAATATAATCGTGATTTCCAAAAAACCATAACTTTAACGTATAATTATTTTTATTGCGTTTCAATGTTAGTATCAGGTTTCCTCTTGGGAGAATCATAAGTTTTATTTTTCATCTATGTAAAAAGCTCTTTTATCAATTGAAACTCTATGCTCCATCTTCCTTTTTCTTAGCTTTTTTCAATTCCGGCTTGTCTTTTTTGTTTTCCAGCTTCTTTATACTTTCTGCGACCGGTAAATTTTCTGGCATGGTGCCGCCTAAGTCTTTGATTGTTTGGCGGACTTTTTTACCAACTTCAAAGTGCGTTTGATTAGCCTTTTGCTTACCAATTATATTTTCTCTGCGTAATTTTTCTTCTGTTTGAGTAGCACGGAAAAGGTTGGCGGCAAGTTCGGTACTACCCATGTGATCAAGAATATGCTCACTTTTTTTGAGCGTCTTTCTTTTATGTATGCCTTTAGCATCCAACCCGCCATACAACCCCATATACCCGTGATTCTGAAATATAGCATAGTCTATAGGCTCAATTACTCCTGCTTTTTTGGCTGCTGAAGCTAAATGAGTATTGTGTTTTGCCAATTCGTTTCGAAGAAAAAGCCGTTTTTCACCTTCTGTATTCAGTTCCTGGTACTCATCCATCTGCTGAATTTCCTGCAAACGGGTTTGTACTGCAAAATAAGTTTGCCCCAGGGCCACTACTTCTTTTAATGGATCAGCATTTTGAACTATGAGGTAGCAGGCATATCTTGAGAGTTTTACTCCATCATCGAAACGCCGTTCTGCACCAGAGCCAATTCTGACCATCTCGTGGAAATCCACGAAATGGTTTTCAATATTTTGTCCGCTATTTTTACAAGCATCTTTTGCTTTTGCTATAACAGGTTTGAAATTGCGGAATTCAGCATAATCCAGCACTTTAGCAAGATCACATGCACTCCAGAATTCAATTCCGTCTTCATCTACCTGTTTTATCTGCTCAAATACAGTTAAACCTTTTTTTGCTATTTCATTTGCCATTTGGATAAATATAACTTGTAATGCCGTTCATTAAATAACATAATTTTTGCTTTGCAACAGCCGTTACTATTTAAACCAGGAACTATACATCAGGTAGTTGTTTGCAATCCGTTCCACCTCTCCTTTCAGCAGTTCAGGGCTTATATCTTTTACTTTTCTGGCGGGTACGCCGGCAAAAATGCTTCCGGGCGGCACCTGTGTACCTTCCAGCACCACCGCGCCCGCTGCAATAAGGCTGTTTTCCCCGATAACGGCGTTATCCATAATTATGGCCCCCATCCCTATGAGTACATTGTCGGCTACAGTACAGCCATGCACTATCGCATGGTGCCCGATAGATACATTGTTGCCGATAACAGTTTTTGTCTTCTCGTAGGTACAATGGATGCAAGCCCCGTCTTGAACGTTCACCTTATTGCCCATACGGATACTGTTTACATCACCGCGCACAACGGCATTGAACCAAATACTGCAATCATCGCCCATAACCACATCGCCAACTATAGTAGCATTCGGGGCAATAAAGCAACCGGCGGGAATCACCGGTGAGATACCTTTTACAGGCAGAATAACAGGCTTTTGCAAAGTAAAAAATTAAAAGTAAAAAGTAAAAAATGCACCCCAAAAATAGTAGTTTACCAGTTATCGGGATTAATCTTTAATTTTGATCATTATTTTATCTCATGCAGGCTTACTTAGATCTTCTTCAGCATATCATAGATACCGGTGTAAAAAAGAACGACCGTACAGGCACAGGCACTACCAGTTGCTTTGGTTACCAGATGCGCTTTGATCTGCAAAAAGGATTCCCATTAGTAACCACAAAAAAGCTGCATGTAAAATCTATTATTTATGAACTGTTATGGTTTCTGAAGGGAGATACCAATATCGCCTACCTTAAAGAACACGGTGTAAGAATATGGGATGAATGGGCTGACGAAAATGGCGACCTCGGCCCGGTGTATGGGCATCAGTGGCGTAGCTGGACCGGGGCAGACGGGAAAACCTATGACCAGGTAAAAGACGTACTGCACCAGATAAAAACCAACCCCGACAGCCGCCGCATGATCGTAAACGCCTGGAATGTGGCCGACCTGCCCAAAATGAAACTCAGCCCCTGCCATGCATTATTCCAGTTTTATGTAGCCAATGGCAAGCTCAGTTGCCAGCTTTACCAGCGTAGCGCTGATGTCTTTCTCGGCGTGCCTTTTAACATCGCATCCTATGCATTGCTTACCATGATGATGGCGCAGGTAACCGGTCTTGAAGCAGGCGATTTTATACATACATTCGGCGACGTACACCTATATAACAACCATATGGAACAGGCGAAGCTACAGCTTTCGCGCGCACCTTACCCGCTGCCGGTAATGCGGATAAACCCTGAAGTGAAAGACCTGTTTTCATTCGGTTATGAAGATTTTACTTTGGAGCATTACCAGCACCACCCAGCTATAAGCGCACCGGTGGCTGTGTGAACCCTGAACCCTCCCGATGAAAAATCGGGACAAGTTCCGGGAACCATGAATTCAGCGTTTTGCTAAATTTTTACTGAACATTATAATTTGGCATAACTATTTTAGGTAACCTGGTATTGCTGAAGCATATAAACAAGAACCGGAGCTTTTTAATTAAAACCCCCACCCTTTTATTATTGCTTAATTTTGATTTAAGTTCATTGATTATGATACTATCTTTTATTGCAGCGGTTTCGGAGAATAACGCCATTGGCAAACACAATTCTTTGCCATGGCACCTGCCGGAGGACTTGAAGTTTTTTAAAAAGACCACTATGGGAAAACCGGTGATCATGGGCAGGAAAACCTTTGAATCGCTGGGCAGGCCATTGCCAGGCAGGTTGAATATTGTATTATCTGGCAATAAAGACCTGAAATTGCCAGATGGTGTATTGGTGTATGACGATGTGAACCTTGCCCTGGAAAGATTGCAGAGTGAAAATACCGAAGAGGGCTTTATCATTGGCGGAGGAAAAATTTTTGAAACCACCATGCCATTCGCTGATCGAATGTATATAACCAGGGTAAATACTATAATCCCGGATGCAGATACTTTCTTTCCGGATATTGACCATACGCACTGGAAAATGGTTTGGGAAGAAAACCATAGTGCTGATAACCAGCATAAATATGACTATACCTTCCAGCAATATGAACGGGTGGAAATGTAAAACCCTGAACCCTCCCAATGAAAAATCAATTGAGACGATGTTTTAAAACTTTCAGGCTCGGAAAATAATTTAGCCCTATTGTTTTCAAACATACTAATTGCACCGCGTAAGACATTTCTTTCGTTACAAAATGACAATACACGCTATAACGCAATACCTGGAATACACATGGAAAGCAAAAAGCAGGCATGGGGTACACTCGCCGTTTGTTTATGATTTTATAGAAGGTGTGCTGCTGGATACGGGCCCGATCGAAAGAAAATTTATCGTCGAAAACCCAGGCCTTGCACTCCGGTTTGAAAATATTATCAGCCGTATGGCTGCCTATTACAACTATAGAAATATCCTGCACTTACCATTGAAGAATGATAATGGGCAAAATGGTGTTATAGACATGCTTTTGCTTAATGGAGAGGAACCCAGGCAATGGTATAATGAGTTCAATAAATATTTTTCTTTGGTAAAAAACGGAAGTGTTGTTGTAATCGCGGGTATTCATAAAACAGCCGGGCATACTGCTGCATGGAATATCCTTTATAAGCACCCTGAAGTGAGGATGAGCATTGATCTTTATGGTATTGGCCTGCTCTTTTTCCGCGAAGAGTTTAAAGTAGCACAGCACTTTATTTTGAAATATTAACTGTATTATGGCATAAAGGAATCATCTGCCGACTGGGTGCTGTTGCCCGCGAAAAAATTATCAACAAAGCCGCTGAACATCGGGGGCACTTTGCTATGAATATACGCTTTCATAGTTTCTATGGCTTTCAGCGCCTGGTCGTCATTCAGGCCGGCCTTATCTTTTAATTCCTGTACGAGGTCCTGCATCTTTTTTGGAATTTGGAAAATTATGCTGCTTTCAGGTGTTCCAGTTTTGCGTGTTCCACCATTTGCCTGGCGTATTCAAGAGTAAGATGAAACGAACCATCATGTTTTTCCGATGGCATGTCAAACATCGCATCGGTCAATATCATCTCGCAGATAGCGCGCAGGCCACGGCCCCCTAATTTATACTGTACGGCTTTTTGCACCATATAGTTGAGCGCCCCATCCTCTACGGTTAACTTTATACCTTCAAATTCGAATAGCCTGGAATATTGTTTTACCAGTGCATTCTTAGGTTCGGTAAGTATGCGTTTCAGTGATGCTTCATCAAGTGGATTAAGATAAGTAACTACAGGTAACCTGCCGAGCAACTCAGGTATCAGGCCGAATGTGCGGAGGTCCTGTGCATTCACATATTGGAGCAGGTTAGCCCTGTCAAGGTCTTTGGTGGCTTTGATAGCGTTGTAACCGATTGATGACGTCTGGATACGGCGGGCGATCATTTTGTCAATGCCTTCAAAAGCGCCGCCACAAATGAACAGTATATTCGTAGTGTTCACCTTGATCATCTTTTGTTCCGGATGTTTTCTGCCGCCCTGTGGTGGCACCAGCACTTCCGACCCTTCCAGCAGTTTCAGCATGGCCTGCTGCACGCCCTCGCCGCTTACATCGCGGGTAATGGATGGGTTATCGCTTTTGCGGCCTATTTTATCCAGTTCATCTATATATACTATACCCCGCTCAGCAGCGGCTACATCATAATTGCTGGCCTGCAACAAGCGCGAGAGGATACTTTCCACATCTTCCCCTACATAACCTGCTTCAGTAAATACAGTCGCATCAACTATCGCGAATGGAACCTGCAGCAAACGGGCAATTGTTTTGGCAAGAAGGGTTTTGCCGGTACCGGTTTCTCCTACCATCATAATGTTGGATTTTTCAATTTCCACATCATCCTGCGGAGGCATCGTAAGGCGCTTGTAATGATTATATATCGCTACCGACAATACTTTTTTAGCGTCATTCTGTCCAATAACGTATTGGTCAAGGAATGCCTTTATCTCGCGCGGCTTAAAAATTTTACTTTTAAGTAAATCCGGTTTAGGTTCTTCTTTTTTGGGTTTTTCGCCGGTAGCCTCTATGAGCAGGGAATGAGCGTTCTCTATACATTGGTCGCATATATTTCCCTTAATACCGGTGAAAAGGATATTTACATCACTTTCCGCGCGGTCGCAAAAAGAACACTTTTTTTCAGATTGCTTAGCCATCAGTTTATTTGAATCTATTATTTGAGGGGCAAAGGTACGGCGATTAATCGAAAGGTCAGCAGGTTAATATAGCGGTAAGTTAAAAAGTAAGAAATGAGTGCGCTGACCTAATTTATGCAAATTGCGTCAGTCAACTGACCTAATTTACATAAATTAGGTCAGTTGACTTCTGAATTAACCGGAGATCCAATCCAGATAATTGTCATGATCAAGAACTGTAAAGCCTGCTTCGGGGTATGCTTTCTCAAAAGCTACTGGTTTTTTTACCTTTTGGGCTTGCCATTTACATTCTATGCCCTGGAGTTTTCCGTCGTGCATTTCCAGGAGGTCTATTTCCTGTCCGTCATAGGTCCGCCAGAAGAAATATTGAGGCGAGTAGCTCCTGTAGCTATTGTATTTTATCCGTTCACTGATTATATATTGTTCCCAAAGCTGGCCGATATCATTACGGTTTTGCAACCGGCTGAAATTATTGATGAGCGCATTACGGATACCATTATCATAAAAAAACCATTTTTTACTTTTCGTGATCTCTTTGCGCAGGTTACCGCTGTAACCTGTCAGCGGGTATATAATGAATACTTTAGTGAGCAGGTCCAGGTATCGCTCTACGGTCAGTTTATTGATTTGCAGGCTGTTGCCAAGTTCCACTGTACTTACTATGCTGCCCACCTGCCACGCCAATAGCTGCAATAACCTGAATAATACATTTGCCCCCTTTATATTTTCCATCATCAGCAGGTCTTTGAGCAGATAGCTGTTCACTAACTGTTTTAAATACTCAGCCTGTTCTTCTGTATTATCCGAATGCCATAGTTCCGGATAGCTGCCATAAACGAGGCGGTCTTCCAGGTTTTGCAGGGTAACCAGCCGGTCTTCTGTTGCTGCCAGTTCACACTGGGCAACGGGATATAAATAATAAACGATGTTGCGCCCCACCAGTGGTTCCCCGGTTTTATGTACCAGGTCGAAACTGCTGCTGCCGGTAACTAAAAGCGTAATGCCTTTAATGTTATCAATCATCAGTTTCAGCACTTTTCCTATTTCAGGGATGGCTTGGGCTTCATCTATAATAATTATTTTTTTCCCGTTTATAAGCTTTCGGTAGCCTGCAATGGTTCTTTTCCCCAGCAATTCGGCCACCTGCATATCTTCGCCCTGCAACAGAAGTACATCACCGCTATGCCTGGCAGCGATATTTTCTATAATAGTGGTTTTGCCCGTACGGCGGGTTCCATAAAGCAAAATGACTTTTTGTTTGCCCAGCTGCTTTTCAATTTTTTGCTGTAACAACCTTATAATATCCATAAATGATAATTAGGACAATGCAACGACCTATTTTGCATTAATTAGGTCAGCTGACTGACGCAATTTACATAAATTAAGTCATTCTGGTAACTTTTCAGCAAGAAATGGATGATTTTCTTCCCCCTCCCAGGAATATAACGGCATAAATTATTTCCCCTATCGTGCCTTATGTAAAAAAAGGATGCCTTGAAAGACACCCTTTGTGGAAATCTAAAATCCGGGCATTTCCTTTCCCATTAAATTTCCATCAAACACACACACGATTGGAAATGCAAAATATATACTTCAAAAACCGTACCTGAAAGGATGGGCTGGAAAACTTTAACATCGGGCAATAAAACAGCATTTTAAAACCGCCATCTTACGCCGATAGTTTCGGGGAAATACAACAAGTGAAAATGGCTGTTCTCAGCGCCATAATGCTCATCATTTGTATTTACTGAAACATAGCGCATAGCAAGGTCCACATTAACGCCAAGCCTGGGTATGATATAGTAAGTATAGCCCATCTGGATGCCATAACTGAGGCCTATGCCATAGCCATAATCGTACTTTGACATATATGTGTAACCTGAATCAGGGGCAGCGCTGTATTTGCTGTATGCCAGGGAACCATCATTAACCGTAGTTACCAGGCCAAAACTAACGCCGAAATAAAGGTTTGCTTTATTATAGTTATCATACCTCGTATAGAAGGGTATTACATAATTCATGGCAACCGATTCATTTACCGCATGGCTGGCTTCCAGGAAAGTCACCTGGCGCGGTTGTAATTGCTGCCCGTATTGGTCAGTAGGCTGCCAGGTACCGAAACTTTCCCATTTCCTGCTGCCGATGTCGAGGTTGATCATCCAGTGCGGGCTAAAATAATAATCCAGGCGAACGGATAGATCGCCAGTGGTGTTTGTGCTTGTGCCCTGGTAATTGATAGCGGGGCCTAAAGGCCTTGTAAACGCACTGAACCCACCATTGATGCCCACTTCCCATGAATAATCAGGGGGCAGATTCTGCGCAAACACACCACCCGCGAAGGCCAGTAAAGTAGCCGCGGTGAGTAAAAATGCCTTCATACGAGTAGCAATTTTTTAGAAATTAGTTTCAAATCTAAGTAATTTATCCGAAAAACCCCAATGGATGAAAACCATAATGTCATGAAGTAAGTGCTAATGATTTAAAAGATGTGATTTATCCATCCTAAAAGAACCGCTATGCAATATAACAGTAAATAATATGTTTTTATTTTTAAAGATCATCGTCCTCGCCTCCAAGGCTCATATTGAGCATACTGCCTAGCATATCCCCGAAAGCATACCCGCCTTTTTCAACGCCTTTTTTGCTGATCAGGGAAAACTCAGACAGGCCATGCAATAAAAATTCCATAAGCAGGGCGGCCTGCGGTTCATCAACCTGTGGATAAAACTGTTTTACAGTGGCATACAGCCCGTCCACCTGGTATAAATGAGTGAGGTATGCGGTATCCGATTCATCCTGCAGCAGCAGCAGGTCGTTACCTTTTCCAAACCAGTCTATCATGGGCTGGTATGGGCTTGCTTTTGCCTTTAATTTGCCCTGGGCGCCCACTGCGGATGGTATATCCCTTCCTTTTTTTAAAGATTGGGGATCAGGGAAATATTGCGTGAACAGCGTGCGTATCGCCAGCCCCATAAGGCGGTGAGCAACATTGAGCGGCCCTTCCTGCTCGCCTTCATATACCAGTTCAATTTTTCCGGTAATGGAAGGGATAACCCCTATGAAATCCGAAATGCGCACCATCGTATGTTGCTGGCCGCTTTTCAGGGCGCGTAATTCTGCGGTGCTTACCAGGTTCTCATAAGCTGATATGGTAAGCCGTGCCGATACGCCGCTTTTCTGGTCCACATATTCGCTTTTGCGGGCTTCCATGGCTATTTGCTCTATAAGCAACCTGCATATATCCGGCATGGTTACTTTTTCCGATTGTTCGGGCAGCATGCCGGCTTCCTGTTCAGTGATCGCCTGCGATATTTCAATCGTTTTGGGGTAGTGCGTGATGATCTGGCTTTCTATACGATCTTTAAGCGGGGTAACTATACTGCCCCTGTTGGTATAATCCTCGGGGTTGGCGGTAAAAATAAACAGTATGTCTAATGGCAACCGCAGTTTGAAGCCCCTTATCTGTATGTCGCCTTCCTGCAGAATGTTGAACAAAGAAACCTGTATGCGGGCCTGCAGGTCGGGCAGTTCGTTGATGACAAATATACCTCTGTGAGAGCGCGGTATAATACCATAGTGCAGGGCTTGCTCATCGGCAAAACTGAGGCGCATGTTTGCGGCTTTTATGGGGTCAATATCCCCTATCAGGTCAGCAACCGACACATCGGGAGTGGCCAGTTTTTCGCCATAGCGCTCGCTGCGGTGCATCCATGCTATTGGCGTATCATTACCTTTCTCTTCCAGCAATTTCCTTGCATAGAGCGAAATAGGCGCGAAGGGGTCGTCATTTATTTCACTGCCTGCTATTACCGGTATCCACTCGTCAAGCAGGTTGATCATTTCCCGTGCCATACGGGTTTTCGCCTGCCCGCGCAGCCCCAGGAATAAAATATTATGGCGCGACAATAACGCCCTTTCCACATCAGGTATCACGCTGTTTTCATAGCCAAGTATGGTATTGAACGGGCTTTCCTTTTTCTGGATGAATTGTATCAGGTTGTCGCGTATCTCATTTTTTATAGGTTTTGGTGTATATCCTGCTTTTTTAAGAGAACCTAAGTTTTTTATATCTGGCTGATTCATTTTTTCAGTTTATTTTTTTTATGGCCTTTATTCATCATCATCGTCGCTGCGATGTTTTTTTCGTTTCTTTTCTTCTTTTTCAGCGGGTTTCGCAGGTTCAGGGTCCGGTGTGTTTTCCATTCCTTCTATCTGGGGTTCAGCAGGGGCTTTCGGCAGGGGGCGTGTTTCCCCATCCACGCTCCCCAATATACCGCTTTCCAGCATTTTATCTAATTGTTCCAGCTTCTTCGATGGTATGTCCTTTTGGGTCATCAGCACATCATATCCTGTCTGGTTTTCATTGTTCGTCCATGAGCCGGTATAAACCTTGTTTTTCAGTTCCAGCTCCATGGTTCCCACTGGCGGGTCATCATCCATGATCCAGGTGCCATCTTTGTCTTTGGTAATATTGAGTTTTACATAATCCACCTGGTCGCCGAATTTATAAAGCCCGTCGTAACCTGTTACTATACCGGTACGCAGATCCTTCATGTACCTGACAAACAGCTTTACGGGGATCTCTTCATCAAATTTTCCCTCATAATATCTTCTATCTACCACTTCCCTTCTTTTTTTGAAGGTATCTTCTTCGCTCTGTTCAACATTCAGGTCGTTGTCTTTTTTTGCTATTATTACTGTATCTTTTGCGGCAGTATCTATAAGCCCGTTTTTGACGGAATCAGCCCTGGCAGCTTCTTCC
>Ga0302185_10002269_pt1 | contig 12767 bp, 6 predicted proteins | sample II_Bog_E1_1_FD_200231 | JGI IMG/M metagenome (GOLD analysis project Ga0302185, IMG submission 200231) | Peat permafrost microbial communities from Stordalen Mire near Abisko, Sweden - II_Bog_E1_2 | ecosystem: Environmental > Terrestrial > Soil > Wetlands > Peat | place: Sweden: Abisko, Stordalen... | reverse complement strand
TTTAACAGCATTGCTGATTCTGTTAAAACTTCAACCCTTGCCGGCGATGATAAAAAGAATCTGCAAACTAATTTAAACAATGCCATTGCTGCTGTAAATGGCTATATAACCTTCTTAACTGATACAGTAAAAACTGATTTTAAAAAGAACCCGCCTCGCAGTTTCCGTATAGGTAAAGAATTGTACGAGCGCAAATTTAACTACGACATACAATCAAAATATACCGCCGAAGAAATTTATAAGATAGCAGAACAACATAAAAACTTATTGCATCAGCAGATGTATGAACTAAGTACAAAACTCTGGAGCAAATACATGGGCAATGCACCACAGCCTAAAGATTCATTAGCACTTGTACAATCCGTCATAGATAAAATTGCTCTTAATCATTGCAAGAAAGATTCTTTTGTAGCCACTATAAAAAGAGATATACCAAACATCACAAAATTCATCAACGACCATCATTTGGTGTATATGGATCCTAAAAAACCATTAGTAGTTCGTAAAACACCCGATTATATGGAAGGCGGCGGCACAGGTGCATCTATAAACGCTCCGGGCCCTTATGATAAGTATGCTAACACCTTCTACAACGTTTCTCCACCAACACACTTGTCTGACGCTGACGCAGAAAGTTTTTTACGCGAGTATAATTATTACACACTTCAAATTTTAAGTATTCACGAGGCCTTGCCCGGGCATTACGTGCAATTAATGCACGCTAATATGCAACCAAGTATTATTAAAAATGTTTTTGGCAATACAGCTATGGTAGAAGGTTGGGCCGTATATGGCGAGCGTATGATGATTGAGAATGGTTATGGCGATAATGCCCCTGAAATGCAATTGATGTATTACAAATGGAACTTGCGCGAAACATTAAATACCATACTTGATTACAGCGTGCATTGCTTAAACATGTCGGAAGGGGATGTGATGAATTTACTGATGAAAGAAGGTTTCCAGGAAAAAACAGAAGCTACCAATAAATGGAAACGGGTAAGGCAAACACAGGTTCAGTTGGATGCCTACTTTACCGGCTCCACAGAAATTTTGGCGTTACGTGAAGATTATAAAAAAGCGCTTGGCGATAAATATAATCTCTACGATTTTAATAACAAGTTTTTGAGCTATGGTTCGGTGCCGGTGAAGTATATAAGCCAAATGATGATGGCGGAGTTGAAAAAATGATGTGCCGGTGCGCTGTCATTGCGAGGAGAAACGACGAAGCAATCTCTTGAAGTTAGCTGGAACCTTATAAAATGGATAATGCAAAAAATTAAATCGTGGCATGTACCCCTACAGCCAACACATCACGTATGGCGCCAAAGCTGTTGTTCTCCATAAAAATGAGCGATTTGGAATCAGCCCAAACAGCCATTTCAATGTTTTCTTCGGCTTGTGGTACAAGAGCCTGGTCGGGGCAGCGCATCTCAAACCAATAGGTTGATTTGATGATCTTCTTTTCACGCTCTAAATAACAATGGTAGGTACATTCCTGATGCCAGTTGTATAAACTTATCTTTCCAGTTATTTGCAGATCATTGGCTCCTGTTTCTTCTGTCACTTCCCGCAAAGCAGTTTCTTCAATAGATTCTCCCTTGTCGGCTTTACCTTTTGGCAGGTCCCATTTACCGCGGCGGTATATCATTAATATATGATGATTGGGGTTTTGCACCACCCCTCCGGCTGCCACCACCAATTTAAACCCTGAAAAAAATAAATCTTTAAGCTCTTTAGCATTTTTAGCCGAAAAAATAACACCATTAACAGATGTGGATGATACTAATGCCAACGCCGATTGCAAAGTGGCCATATCATGCACATCTTCAAACAACGGGAAGTTTTTTATTTCGTTAGATTGTGAAAACAGCAAGCCCAAATTATCGTGCGATGATAAATAAACCGGCTTATCGTTCACAAATATTTTATACATTTGGGCGCCTTGAAGCATTGGTAAAAAAACTAATAATTATATTAATAACCATAAAACAGCTAATTATTTTATCCACCTTTTTCAGTTAATTTTCATTCCATGATCTATTCTACCTCTGTTGCCGATAAAGTGGCCTCGCTATTGTTGCAAATCAATGCCGTTAAACTTAGCCCTCAAAAACCATTTACCTGGGCATCGGGGTGGAAATCGCCTATTTATTGCGACAATCGTTTAACCCTATCCTATCCTGAAGTTCGCACTTTTTTAAAGAATAATTTTATTAGCCTGATTAAAGAAAAGTTAAATAATATGGAGGCCATTGCAGGTGTTGCCACGGCAGGTATTGCACACGGCGCTTTAATTGCGGATGGTTTAGATTCTCCATTTTTGTACGTTCGTTCATCACCCAAGGCTCATGGTTTAACAAACCAAATTGAAGGCAAGTTAATTCCCGGCCAAAAAGTGGTGGTGGTGGAAGATTTGGTTAGCACAGGAAAAAGCAGTTTACAAGTAGTAGACACACTACGTAGTGCCGGCGCCGATGTAATAGGAATGGTAGCTATTTTTACATACAATTTTGATGTAGCTGACGAAGCCTTTAAACAAGCTAACTGCAATTTAATTACCCTCTCCGATTACAACTCTCTTATCCCTGTTGCCGTTAAAGAAAAAATTGTTTCTGCGGAAAATATGGAAACATTAAAGCAATGGCGCTCTGCTCCTGAAAAGTGGATGCAATAATTACAACCAAACTATTTTATATTCAATAGCAAAAAAAGCGCCCCGGTAAATCGGGGCGCTAAACAAAAATAGCTTAACTGTTAATTACTGTGCCTCAATTACAAAATAGTTAAAATTATAGGTTGTATTGGTAGCTCCCTGAGCGCCAAAATTAATATCAAATCCGGTGGTGGTAGAGGTAATATAAGGCTGTTGTGTAACCATAGCTGCTGCAGTTATGGCATCAGTGGGGGTTATAACCACAGCCGGTGGTGTGGTATAGGGTACAGCAAAATTTACGGTCAACTGCTGCCCTGCGCCTGTTGCTGCAAATCCTGTTGTTATGGCAATGGCTCCGCCCACATCAGTTCCGCCAACAGTAATATTAAAAATCGCGCTGCCGCCTATTCCTATATTAATAGGGTTTATGGAAATGGTAGGCATCCCCCTGGTATTTCTAGTTTCAAGATGTCCTCCGCCTAATGCAACACCTGCATCACTGGCCGGGCTGTTTGTTCCAATACCTACATTGCCATTGCTGGTAATACGCACCTGCTCATTGCTATTGGTTTTAAATACTAAATCATTTGCATCTGTTGTACCTATAAAATTGGTACCAGCCGTTGTTCCACCGTTACCCGTTAGGTTCCATCCTGCAGCAGGTGATGCCCAGCTAACATCACCCAAGCCATCAGTTGTTAAAGACTGTCCTGCTAAACCATCAGTAGTTGGAAAAGTGTAAATCGCATTAAATGTTATAGCGTGACTGCTACCTAATATTTCAAACTCAGGGCTGCCGTTATTATCCTGTATTATTAATCCTTCATTAGGCCCATTACCATGTTGAATGGCCAGTGTGTTTCCTGTAACTGTTTTACCAGCACCGGTTGAATTGCGTAAGACCATCCAGTTAACATCGGCAGCACCGTTAAACATAAATGCGTGAGTATTATCTAAAGCAAAATTTCCATTGTGCAATTGTATGTTGTTATCGACATCAAATATCAAATTACTGCTGCTGGTCATTAAATTAGTTGCATCTCCAAAAGCTATTTGTGTACTGGTTAAAGCCGGAACCCCAGTGCTTGAAATGGAAGCCCATGTTGGCGCAACATCAGGTCCGTTGGATTGCAATACCTGGCCCACCGCACCCTGGTTGTAATTGGTACCATTCCAAACACCCAAAGCGCCATTGAAATCGGTTTGAGTAACAGTGTTACTACCAAGTACCACGTTGTTGCTTGAATCAACAACTGCATTAGCTCCAATTGCTGTGGCATTAGTTAATCCATTACTGCCTAATCCGGCGTTAAATCCTAAAGCAGTACTAAAGTTGCCTGAATTAGCGTTCATGGCTGAATCACCAATAGCTGTATTACCCTCTCCGTCATTTTCATAAAAAGAATAAGCGCCAAAAGCGGCGTTGCTGCTACCCAAGAGTACTCCATTCCCTGCAGCATAACCAGATGCGGTATTATTATTTCCATTTGCTATATTATATAAAGAGAAAGCTCCTTCAGCTGTATTATTATTGCCCTCTATATTATTATAGTTGTTTGAAAATTCAGATTGGTACCCAATAGCTATGTTATTATTGCCTTCATTAGCGTTTAGGGAATATGCACCAATAGCAATATTTTGAGAGCCTAAATTATCAATTAATGCTTCTCTTCCTATTGCCTCATTCCAATTACCGGTATTATAGGCTAATGCTTGTATGCCTATACCATCATTATTTTGTCCTGTATTTGTTTGTAATGAACCCCATCCCAAAGCTGTACTGGATGTGCTTGAAGACGGTAATTCTATAAACCCTGCTTCATTAGAATTTATCTCAAACTGTAAACTCTGGTTATCGGTAGTTCCAATAAAGTTAGTACCATAAGTTGTTCCTGCATTACCTGTTAAGGCCCATGCATTACTACTTCCACCACTTGATGGTGTTACCCATGTAGGAGCTGTATTGGCTCCGTTGGATTGCAATACCTGTCCTACCGTACCGGCATTTCCGGCAGGCATTAAGGCCTGGTCGAACTGTACGTTTGCAAATCTTCCTAATTGCACAGTGTTACTGGTGTTAACAATAGCATTCGCTCCAATCGCCGTCGAATTATTTATCGCATTGCCCTGGTCGCTTGCACTAAAATTAGCGTTAAACCCTATGGCAGTATTAGAAGAACCATCAAAATCATTACTTAATGCCAAAGTACCCACAGCGGTATTATAATTGGCAGAATTATTATCATCTTCATCATTATTGTATAATGCCCGGTAACCTACAGCCACATTATCTGCATTATCAATATTATAATATAGTGCCTGTACACCTAATGCTGTATTAAAACTGGCCGTGCCATTATCATATTGGTCATTTTGAAATAGTGCCTGGAAACCTACGCCGGTATTATATGCAGCATCAACATTACCATATAATACTGACGAACCTACGGCGGTATTGTATTGTCCACTACCCGAACCCGTATAGTCATCATTTAATAATGTACTGTATCCAATAGCAACGTTATCAGATGCATTTTGAAGATTAGCTAATGCATTATAACCCATAGCATCGTTATTTGAGCCGTTTGTAAGTGCAAATAAAACCTGGTAACCAACACCATCATTGTAACTACCTCCAATAACATTTTCTGCTGCTGCATGAAAACCGATAGCAATATTATTACTGCCATTGCCATTGTTTAAAGCATTTTGACCAATGCCAATATTATAACTTCCATCCGCATTGCCTGACAAAGAACCGGGGCCGACACCAATGTTAAAACTTCCATCGGTTAAAGAATTTAATGCCAGTGTTCCCAAACCGGTATTCCATTGTCCTGTTGAATTAAACTGCATAGCATCAGAACCAACGGCTACGTTGTAGCCAACACCACCACTATTATTATTTTGTAACGCCTGGTAACCAATAGCTGTATTCTGCTGACCTGGTGCGCTAACACTTAATGCCTGGTAACCCAGTGCAGTATTTGCTTCACCGGCCGAACCGCCATCATAATCTTCAATTCGTCCAGAGTTTTGATTATTCATTTCAAATTGCAAGCCGTTATCATCAATGGTTCCAATGAAATTTGTCTGATATGTTGTTCCTGCATTTCCGGTTAAGCTCCACGCGTTTCCAGCACCACCACTCGGGGTTTGCCATGTAATAACACCTGAACCATTGGTGGTTAATACCTGGCCGATTGACCCATCAGTGGTAGGGAATGTGTAAGCGTTATCAAACTCTACCGCTCCTAAAACCGGATCAGGAATAGCAATAATGTTTTGGCCTGCTAGTGTGCTGTAAATGCCAAACCCTGCATTTGATAAACGGCCATCATTAATTCCAATCACCCACGAGCTATCAGGGCTTCCTATACTATTATAAAAACCTATTGATGATTCCTGCCCTGATGTAGCGGGTTGTATATTTATTATGCCCCAATAAGAATTACCTATCACAGACACCTGATTCCCATTATAAACTAAATTACTGCTACTACCAAGTCCAGTGCCCGTGCCATAAACAAGTTGCTGATTTGGCTGTGCGGCTGAAGCCGAAATACTACTGTCAACAAAATAAATTGTCGGTATTCCTATCCCCAAACCTCTGGAGGTATCAATAGAAAGCGTTCCTGTAGTAGTTATGGTATCGTGAGTTAATCCGTATCCGGCAACCACCTTGGTTACTCCACTGCTGTTGCCAGAACTAGCAGCATATAAAGCATAAGGCACACTTAAAAATTGATTCGTGCCCATATTAAAATAATTGCTGCCGCCTGAAGGGTCCATTTCTACCTGCAAATAATACAAACCCGTACCCCAGGCAATAGTTGAAAAATCGCCGCTTATAATTGTACCTGTTCCCAATGCCACAGTAAATAAACCAAACTCGTTAGTGGTCACTAACTGGGTTTCCTGGTAAACAGTTGTTCCGCTTGCTGATCCCTGGTGAATCGTAAAACGAAGTGTTACAGTTTGATCAGGTAAAACATCTCCCGTAATTCCACGGGCTACCCCCTGGTAGTTTAGTGAATTTGGTGCTTGCGCTTTTAGCTGTACCGTTAGCAGTAATAATCCCGCTATAAGTAGGTAAAGTTTTTGTTTCATGGTTGGTTGTATGTTTTGGTTGTTAGTTTATTTTGTTGAATTTAAAAGAATACACTATCGGGCTGTCACTGGATTTTACTGTAATAAAATACATTGATGATGGCAACTGCTCAACATTAAATACAAAATGTGATTGCCCCTTTGAAATAGCTGTGGTAGTCGGTTGTTGTAACACTCGCCCTAATAGGTCAACAAGTTGTACTGTATAATTATTAGTGTTTGAAGAAGTAATTACAAGGTTGATCTCACTGCTGGCTGGGTTAGGATATAGCTGCGCATTCAACGTTGGTGTAATAATACTTTGTAGCCCCGTATAAACATCATTAGGCTGTTGAAATCCCTGGGTTATTATAGATGATGAGGTAGTAAGTGTTGCTGTTGCCGGTTCACCAAGAGTATATGATAAGCTGTAACCGCCTGCTGCCGCAAATGTGCCCGTGCTGGCAATAACCTGTGGTGATATACTTTGTGCAAAAGAAGATGATACAAAAGACAAAAATGCAAGTACCACAAATATTGTTTTTAACTTGTAATTATTTTTCATAACTATTTTTTGATGGATTTAATTGTACGATTATAGTTAACGGAACTTAATTAATTAATCGTCCAATGAAAATAGAAAAGAATTGCTTATTCATAATATTTATTTACTACACACACATATTTAGTGTTAATAAAAATAATTAAAAAGTTTACCTGTGTTATACATTAAAAAAAAACGGCCCGATACCGGGCCGCTCTTTACATTAAAATAATATGGTGTGACCTCTTATCTGATCTGATCCCAATTAGTACCATCGCTTTGGATAGTAACACTACTGCCAAAAGTTACTGAAGTAACAGAACTACCTGTAAGGTTTAAAAAGCTGCTGGTAGTTACTGAACCTGATGATATTTGAGCTACAATAATATAAACTCTGCCGGTGCATGATGATGCAGCAGGTAAAGTAACAGTTTGCCCCGTCGTAGTAATGATAACTGTATAAGTGTTAGGTAATGATGACAGGTTAACACTCGTAGCAGAAACTGTTATAGGTAAACTTAATGTGCCTCCGGAAATTTGTAATGATGAATTTGGTGTATTGGTTCCTATACCAACATTGGTATTGGATGTTGCATTGTTTTGTCCGTTTATAGCACCCAATACTATGGCATTACTTTCTCCAACAGTGGCATTGGCTCCAATAGCTGTTGCATTAGTTAATCCATCGCTAGCAACATCTGCATTAAAACCCAAAGCCGTGTTATAAGTTCCTGAATAATCTGATTTGAATGTACTATCACCAATTGCAGTATTAAAGCTGCCATTACTGTATTGAAGTGAGTATGATCCATAAGCTGCATTATCATTACCATCTTCAAGGTTTTCTTCTGTAAAATAACCGGCACCGGTGTTATAATTTCCATCAAACATTTTCCACTGCGATATACTTCCTAAAGCCGTGTTATAACTGCCTTGCTCTACATTTATATCTATAGATTGTTGTGATTGATAACCAACTGCTGTGTTATTACTGCCAGTTGCATCAATTAATGCCTGCGCACCTACAGCCACATTGTTACCACCCGAATTCGATTGCAAGGCTTGGAAACCTAAAGAAGTATTATTTCCTCCGTTTACTCCTGTGTTATATTCATATTGTTGCGCATAATCTCCTACAGCAGTATTATTGGATGCAGCGCTGTTAGTATAAAGAGCATCATAACCCACAGCAACATTATCTGATCCTGATGTATTGTTAAATAATGTTTCGTACCCAATAGCTGTAATGGGTGTACCGGATAAAGGTGTGGTTGGTGAAGAATTTAATCCTGATGATGCTGCGCCATATCCCAAAGCTGTATTATTAGCTGCCGTATTAGCAACTAAGGCAAAATATCCAACCGCTGTATTATCGTCTGCTCCATCACCTGTAGCTCCGCCGGGGCCGGCAAGCGCTCCGCCTCCAACTGCTGTATTATAACTACCTCCGTCGCTGTAGTCTCCAAAAGATTCCCAGCCTATAGCCACATTGTAATTGCCACCTGTAGCAATTTGAGCGGCATTTAATCCCATAACAGTATTATCTGAACCTGTACCGTTTTGCAATGACCCCCATCCTAATGCCGTATTCTGGCCGCCGAAGTTTGCTTCAACACGTCCGGCTTCGCCACCATTAACACCAAATTCAAAACCATATGAATTAGTAGTGCCAATAAATGTAGATGGTGTAGCGCTATAATTATATGCAACAGCGTTACCTGCTAAAAGCCACGATGCGCCGCCACCACCTGCCGGAACCCATGATGGAGGCGTACCGGCGCCATTAGATTGCAAAACATATCCTGCTTGTCCGGGGTCATATGAACCACCGTTCCATGGGGTAAGAGACCCATTAAAATCAAGTTCAACTACAGAATTATTGCCTAAAACCATAGTGTTGCTTGTGCTAACCACGGCTCCATTACCAATTACTGTAGAGTTGGTTAACCCATCTGTAGTTACATCGGCTAAATAGCCTAATGCAGTAAGATTATTACCGGTTTGATTAGTATTTAAAGCATTGGTACCTAAGGCCACATTATAGCTACCTGTTGTATTGTTATACATTGTTGGCGAACCCATACCCGTATTTTTAGTTCCTGTGGTATTGTTTAACATACCTACTGTTCCTACGCAAGCATTCCATTGTCCATCAGTATTGGCTTGCATGGTCTGGCTTCCTATTGCTACATTATACCACCCCAGATCATCGCCGGTATTGTCGTTATTATACAATGCTTGTTGGCCTATAGCTACGTTTTGTATGCCATATTGATTATAATACATCGCCTGTGAACCAACAGCCACATTGTAATAACCACTATAGTTGCTGTATAAAGCCTGGTAACCATCTGCATCATTATCATTACCATAATAATTGTTGTACATGGCATTAAAACCAGTGGCTGTATTTTCATAACCACCATTGTAATAGTTGTTGTATAATGACTGGTAACCAAGCCCGGTATTAGCTTGTCCTCCGCTACCATAATCATAATCTTCTACTAATCCGGCTTCCTGTCCATTCACTTCAAACTGTATTCCGTTATCATCCGTAGTTCCTATATAATTATTAGGATAGCTAGTACCCGCATTACCAGATAAGCCCCAGGCTGCACCACCACCTGACGAGGCTACCCAGCTTGGCGCTGTATTGGCCCCATTAGATTGTAACACATAACCTGCTCCTCCCGGGTCACCGTTTGGCATTAACGCTTGAGAAAATTGTATGTTACCGCCTTCAACATCTAATAATTGTGCGGGTGATGAAGTGCCAACACCTACGTTGCCACTGGATTCAGAAACGGTTAAACCTGCAGAACCGTCTTTAGCATTAGTAAGGTCATTAGCATCAATACCAGCTACACCGGCAATTCTATAATCTGAATTATTATTTAAACCAGAATAAAAAGCTGTAGTACGAGCTCTTTGTACTATACCTGCCAGTCCGTTGTTACCTGATGAACCATTTAAATATATACCGGCATTTGTGCTGTTTGGCGCTTCAACTTCAATTTGAAAATTATATCCGCCAAAATCGCTTTGTGTGTTATTGGGATCAGAAACGTGCAGCATTTGAGCCGGAGTGGTAGTGCCAATACCTACAAAACCATTACTGTTGGCGATCCTAAAGCTCTCGTTATTATTGGTTTTAAAAACAAGGTCTTGTGCATTTGTTGTACCAATAAAATTGGTGCCGGCAGTGGTTCCGCTGTTACCGGTAAGGCTCCATCCTGATGTGGGCACAACAAGTGTTGTAGCCTCCCATGCTTTTCCATTCCATTCAAGCACCTGGCCCGTAGTAGGTACGGCATTACTTAAACTATCTCCTAATAATTTATTAGCGTTCCACAACGGGTTTGCTGCCTGTGCACTAATAACGGTTCCCGTAATATCAATTCCGGTACCGGCAGTATAAGTATTGCCGGCATTACCTGCACTAGCTGCAAATAAAGCGTAAGGAACACTTAGAAATTGATTGGTGCCCATGTTAAAAAAATTATTACCTCCTGCAGGGTCCATTTCAACTTGCAGATAAAAAGCATCACTGCCCCAACCTATGTTTGCAAAGTTTCCGAGTGTGATAGAACCTGTGCCGAGTGCAGCAGTAAATAAACCAAATTCATTTGTAGTAAGTAATTGGGTTTCCTGGTAAACCGCTGATCCACTGGCAGAACTTTCGTGAACGGTAAAGCGCAGATTAATAGTTTGATTGGCAAGAATATCTCCGCTAATTCCACGTGCAACACCCTGGTAGTTGAGCGAGTTTGGTGCCTGTGCCTTAACTTGTACCGATAGTAGGATTATACCTGCTATTAATAGGTAGAATTTTTGTTTCATGGCTGTATGTTTTGTTTTAATTTATTTTTTCGAACTTAAATGAATGTACAATATCATTACTATTAGCATGAAGCGTAATAAAATAAACTGATGGCGGCAACTGCTGAATGTTAAATACATAATGCGATTGTCCATTTAAAATTTCTGTGGTCCGTGGTAACTCAAGCACACGCCCCAACAGATCTACTAACTGAACTGTATAATTATCTGCAACAGGAGAGGTAATGACCAAATTAATTTCGTTGCTCGCAGGATTTGGATATACCTGTGCATTTAAGGATGACGTTACAAAAGATTGTAACCCGGTATATACATCATTAGGTTGTTGAAACCCCTGGGTAATAATATTAGAGCTTCCGGTAAGCGTGGCGGTAGCGGCTTCACCTACTGTGTAGGAGAGGCTATAACTACCGGCAGTAGCAAATGTACCTGTGCTGGCAATTACCTGGGGTGATATGCTTTGTGAAAATGAGAGTGAAGCGGAAAATAAAATTACTGCTAAGGCTATTCCAACTTTTAACGTGTACTTGTTTTTCATAGTATTTTATTTAAAAAATTAACAGGAAAAACTTTATGTATAGTACATTGAAATTAGTAATTATATTTTACCGTACTAAACAATTTGTATATAATTTATTTTTTCATCTATAAAGAGTTGTTTGACCGCTCGAAAAAATACTTATGCGTATACAGTACCTGTTAATAAAAAAAGCGCCCCGACCTGGCCGGAGCGCTTTTGAAAAAGTATTATGCTTTATTATTTTGCTTCAATAACAAAGTAATTGAAATTATAGGAAGTAGAATTCAAAGGCGAATTGCCAAAATTTATATCGAACCCTGTAGTGGTGGAGGTAACATAAGGATCAATACCTGAAGTAGCCGTTAAAGCATCAGTAGGAGAAAGAACTACCACAGGGGCAGTTGTATATGCTGTACCAAAATTTACTGTAATAATTTGTCCTAAAGACGAGGCGGCCCCTCCTGTTGTAATATTTATAGAACCGGCTACGTCTGTACCTCCGTTAGCATTAAATGTTCCGCTACCTCCAATGCCAATATTTATAGGGTTTACAGATATAGTTGGAGCAGTAGTGCCTGTTTGCGTTTCTATATGTAAACCTTTTATGGCAACACCGGCATCAGCAGCGGGAACCGCTGTTGCAACGCCTACATTGCCGGCTTTTGTAATTCTAACACGTTCTACATTATCAGTTTTAGTAACAAAGTCAGTATTATCAGTTGTGCCAATAAAATTGGTGCCGGCTGTTGTACCGGAATTTCCGGTAAGCGCCCATCCGCTTGACGAGCCCGCTGCTGACCAAGCAGGCACACCACCTGTTAATGTTAAAACATCACCTGTAGCGCCGTTAGGCAAAGAATAAATATCACCCGTTGCTTTATTTACATATACAAGGTTTGAAGATGACGATGCATTTGAGTTATAAACTCCACCCGAGGTAAGCCCATCAATACGTACCGTGTTACCAGTGCCCGCAACTTCTAATTCCTGTGCCGGTGTGCTGGTGCCTATTCCTACATCTCCGGCCGCTAAAACGCGCATCCGTTCTACATTATTTGTTTTGGTTACAAAGTCTTTACTGTCTGTGGTACCAATAAAATTGCTGCCGGCAGTTGTAC
>Ga0302185_10002267_pt1 | contig 12771 bp, 9 predicted proteins | sample II_Bog_E1_1_FD_200231 | JGI IMG/M metagenome (GOLD analysis project Ga0302185, IMG submission 200231) | Peat permafrost microbial communities from Stordalen Mire near Abisko, Sweden - II_Bog_E1_2 | ecosystem: Environmental > Terrestrial > Soil > Wetlands > Peat | place: Sweden: Abisko, Stordalen... | reverse complement strand
AATGCATTCAGTCAAATAGTTTGGTGAAGAGCCTGTCTTATCAATGAAGACCATAACTTGGCACAAAAACTCTCATTCCTTGTTTGATTACTAATCCAACAAGAATGTAACGCAAAACACTTTTTAATTTACCCTTACTCCCAAATATATCTACATCTACCGCAATAACACCAGTAAATTCTATGAGAATTAGATCATTAAATCAGCTTCAGGGAGAGTGAAGAGATGGAATATAAAATCGTTTTAAACTGCTAGTTCTTGGGTTGTGTGCAACTTAAGGAAGAGGGTAAAAAAACGAGGATGGACTTTTATAACGCAACTGAGGTTATTGCCAAGAACGGGTCTTAAACAGCAAGGACTAACTCATCTAACTCACCTATTTAAAAAAAAGACTAATAAATTTACTTGATTGTGAGATCATTAAAAAACAAAAACAACTAAAATAAGGGCTACAAGCTAAGTATATTTCATCATATTTAGAAAGCGGCCAGGTCATTAAACTTGGTAGAATAGAGTATCTTATCACTTCAGCCTCTGAAACAGAGTTTTCAACTTAAAATAAGACCAAGTTTTGGGCTAACACCAAGAAGATCATAGTGGAGGAGCCCAAAGATATTGACATTTCAAAAGTAGAATGTAAATACTGCTATACTGGTGAAACAGAGTAATTAGGAGGTTTTTTGTGTAGTCCGTGCAAATGTAGTGGCTCCTGCGCAATGGTTCACTTCAAGTGTTTATAAAAGTGGAATCAGTCTAAAGTAAAGAAGGAACTTATAGGGAGCACTATCCAGTATAACTTTTAGAAATTTTACTGCTAAGTTTGCAAGGACGAATATCCTCGTTATATTGAAAAAAGAGACGTTCAGTACGAATTACTACCAATTTAAAAACCAACGGGACAGCATATTATGCTGGAGGGAATCTCCGATAAGGCTAACAATATGATGGTAATACAGGAAGTCCCACAGGATGGAATCAAACTTGGAAGAGGTCATGAGTGCGAAATCCGCATCACTGATATATCTGTCTCCCGCAATCACGCCAAAATTTAAAAAATCGGAAACGACTATTTTCTTTTCGATAATAAGTCCAAATTTGGAACACTTGTACGAGAGCATCGCCTGTCGTTGGAGTTATCAAGAATCAAACAAGGAGTCCAGATTGGAAGAACCGTCATTACTCTTTAGTTGACCAAAAGAGCGTGATCTAATTAATCTTGCTATTGATTAGAAATATGGATATTTTTAGTTCAGCCAAACGTAAGCAGGAAGACGCTATCAAAAAGCCTCTGAACTATCCAGACGCGGAGGTAACCTAACCAAAATTGCAAGACGATAACTAAAGACAAATCGAGCAGTTTCGGATTTACTTGAGAAATGTTTATGCAAAATTTGATTTCAAAATTAACAAGTGCAAGTATGATTGCATCAGTAATGCAAAGTCTTACAGAGAAGTGGGAGACTGCGAGGAAAAATGTAGCGCAGGAGTTTAAAAATTTTCTGGGTATGTAAACTAAAGAGTTTGGGAAATGCAGCAGGGTTTAGGGGAATGTGTTCACAATGCTAATAGTTTACCAAACGCGATGAATGAAATATATTATTGTTATGAGTCCTACAACAACAGTTTTACCAAACTGAAGCAGTTTATCACTGAAGAAAGTATGTACTATGAATGATTTTGTATATAGTAAATAACTTGATAAAAGCTTTGAATAAGAGGATGAAAAGATAATATATTTTAAGAATATCAACTCAGCAGCAAACCCACTTGCTCTCTATTAGACTCACTGACAGTTTTTCGTCCTTTTTGGAAGTGTCTTAGTTATCAGAATCGCCACTTTAATCATCAATCATAAACTATGAAGAAAGGCTGTGCTTTAAACGTTTGACATCCATTTTATTAATTCGAACTTATAGCAATCTACTGGCGCGATTGCCTTCCATTAACAATTTCTAGCTCTCCTCCAATAATCCTTCGATTTCACTTAATCTTACCTTGCTATTAGTCGATTCAGTTTCCTTTAATTTAAGAGTTTTATTCATTTTGTCAACATTATTTCTCATAGTTTAGTATTATTTTTACATAGTTTTATTTTGATCTTTCAAAGGAAAAACTTCACAAGTTAGCTTTAAGACCACATCATTATTGTCAGTAAATCTGAAGGATTTCTTTCTCTTGTGTCCGATGCAAGTCATTTCAGCCATCATTGATTTTGAACTATCTTCTTATTGAATTGCATTACAGTTTTGAAGATTTGTTTGGAAAAAGGTTTTATTGGTCGTCCTAGGAGTGTAAACTCTGATCTGTGTAACTGAATCACTTTATTTAAATTTGAGGGGAGTAAGGGGCGTTAATCGTTTACTAAAATTGTTCATTGGAAAATCAGATTTTATTGACATTTAATTAAACTAACGAATAAGTTGGGTTTTTTATCTATCTCCATAACAATTATGCCGACAATACTCTGATATTAATTATTGGATAAATTTGTCACCCACTCCAAATCCTGGATCTTACCACCTTCGCTCATTATGCTTATGTAGAACTTGCTTAAAGACATCTTCTCTGCAGGAAAGTAAATGAAACTTGCAGTATCGCATCTGTTCATAGCTTTCGCGTTCCAGTTGTTCCATGCATAACTCTTAAAGGTCCTGAAGACCATATTATTTAGCCTTTTATAACAGTGGAAACAGTTAATACTATTCAAAATGTTAAGTGATGTCTTCTTCCATTAATTTTTTAAGTTTTGAAATCTGCAAAAAATGGACGATATCCAGCGCCTCAAGTCCCTGACTTCTACTTACTTTATATTCTAGCCCGTATAAAGCTGAAATAATTCCCTTTACTATATCGTTCTAAATCAGTGATATGATACGTTGAAGCTTTCAGGCAGCTTAAGGACACCATCCTATAGCTCTAAATCCAGAACATGGAGATTCATGTGCTTAAAAATGACTGTTTTGTGAACAGAATACGATCGACTTCTGTGAATTATTTTAAAATCTGAGCCTTCAGGGTTGTTAAAGAGTGGTGCGTGTTTACGGTCTACGGAGTCAATCTTAATGAGGATTTCACTTTAGGACTAATCCGAATAAATATCTGTGGAATCGAATTGAGATTTTAACATAAAACAATTATAAATTAAGAAGTAGCAGCTTGCAATTATCCAAAATAAACTATATTCCAACGAAAAGAGTTTAATTTCATTGAAATTTATCATCCATAAGATCATCAAGCAACAAAATTATGCCGTCAGCGACCAAACAAGATGAAACGGTCTTATCGGTATCTTCAGTAAAGTACAAAATACAACTAATTCCTCACTTTTTACTGGTGTTTGGCCATAAGAATATTGAGTATTATTCTAAATTAGAAATAATAACTAATTCTATTCTGCAATTCAATAAAATATATCTTGACTGTTTAATTAGCATTGGGGTATTCCGTGATACTCTCAATAACAAGATGAAATTTTCAGCCAATAGAAAGAGCATAAAGCGTTACTTCCAAGGATAATGCTTATATAACCTATTTTTATTTGTATTGATATCGGCCATCTCTAAATTATACTACTAATATGAGAATTACTATTTTTTTATCAACTAATTAAAAATAATGGCATATTTCATATATTTCAAAAAATGGCTGATAACTAAAATTAATTCTAATCGTATAATTGTCAGCCATAAATAACAACCTTTAAAAAATAGAGTATAAGAAAAAACCACTGTTTAGCTTATAAGAATGATCGGATAAATTTATTTTTTGCGAATATCTAAACAATAATAGCAACATTAGCATTTGCCTTTTATTATTTTGTTTAAATCATTTAAAATCTGTTCATAATTTCATTAAAATAACCAGCATATTTTTTCTGATATTTTCAATGTTAATCTTAATACTTTTATACTTATTTGAGTATTTCGCTTGTTTGATTGGTTTCTACATTCATAATAAGATATTTAAGTGAACAGATATCACCTGTAAGATTTTTGGTATCTAGCTCTTGCTCCGGGGCCACCGTATTTTTTAGGCTCACAGCGACGAGGATCAGCGACTAAGAGGGAGCGATCATATTGAAGGAGAAGTTCTGAATTAATGATTTAATACCCTTGATCTCTCTCTTCTCGGTTTAGTTAACATACTTTTGATAGTAAGCAACAACTCCCTTGGAAAGAGCTTGTCTTATGGCATAAATTTGAGCAACGTAACCTCCACCGCGAACTCTGATTCTGATGTCTAAATTTTGGAATCGTTTAAGTCCAAGCAGCAAAACGGGCTCGAGTACCTTAACTCTCAAAGATTGGGGCTACAGAAGTTCAATGGGAGAGCCATTGACTCTGAGAACTCCCTTGCCAGCTCTGACAGTGGCTACTGCAACTGCATTTTTCTTTCTTCCGAAGCACTGTGCGAGTTGATTCTTAGTTTCAGACATATGGTTAAGATTAAATAATTAAATATTCTAATTTAATTAAAATATCACACTAACCGCAAAATCTTTTGAATACTTCTATGTCTGCAACCCTTTTATCCTACCTTCATTTAATTGATGTTTATGAACTTTTATTTGGGACCGCCTTATATTTGTTCTTATATTAGTTGATTGATGAGCATACGTAAATAGGTGTTTGCTGTGACTGAAGAAAGTAAGTTTAAGGGTGTACAGCACGTTAACGTGGAACGTACTGTCGAAGCAGTGATCCAGCAACTGAAGACCGAAAATGAGGTGGAGTTAGTGACCCGACAGAGTTAAATTAGTCGAGTGGGTATGATCATCAAGCGAGTGGAAGAAGCTAGCAAGTGCAAAATTATCAGCATGAAGACCCTCAACAAGGAAGAACATTTGGAGGATAAAGATATTAGGGTACTATACTTCCGTGTGGTCTTTGCTAAACCTTGATTCCTTCAATAATCTTGAATATTTGCACACAATCATGGAAGGCGCTTTCATATCAGTTGGGAAATGTAGCTTTCAATACCATAAAGGTTAATTTTTGAGAAAAAAAACAAATAATATGAATAATTGATTTTTGAATAGTTGTAAGATTCCCACTCATAATATAATAATCAACAAATAGATGTCGGAAGGAGATGCTGCTTTTGACGACTGGTAAGCAGAAGCTTAGAATGTTGTTGAAGAGGTCAAGGGTTAGCCCACTCAGGAAGATAAAAAAGGAGATGAAGAGACAAAACCTGTCATTGAGGTCAGTAAAGAAGCAAAAACAGAGATTCAAAAAAAGCCTATTGATCTCACCAAAGCTCTTTTGGAGAAAATTGAGCAGTATAAAAAAATTACGAATGAATAATTCCCATCTTTTTATGAGGGTACATCAAATATAATACAGAAATAAAGGGTCAAAGTACCAATACTGATGTAATCTTGAGCAATGAAATCCTTAAAAACGACAAAGATTTTGCAAGATTTGCCAAGGGAGTGGCAAAAAGACTAAATGATTAAGCTGAAGAGGATGATTTATAAACTTTGTAAGAAGGAAATGTACTTACTTTTGTTGAACAACTGTTACTTTTACTCTACGAACAACTATAATGGAAGAACATGGATGCCACCAAGGAAAAATTGAAGATAGTCAAAAAATAAAGAAAAGAAGAGGAAATAAAAGCAAAAAAACAAAAGTAAAAAGATGAGAGAGTTAAAAGGGAACGTAAAGCTTTGGAATAATAAGAGGGTCAACCTTCAAAGTATGAAACAAAAGTTGAAGACGATATCTTTGAGGGAGCAACTTTGATAAACTCAAAGCAAGAGTAGGAGGAGCGTAAAAACAAATAAACAAAAAAAGTATAAGCACCACCTGCTGAAGATGATGACGATTTCATGTGATGTTCAAATACCATATCTTTAATTCATCAGATAGCAAATAATCAAGATCATTTTTTCATACAAATTTGTAGTGGATGCTGGACAAGCAGATGCTGAAGGCTTGCATCAAAGAAAAAGGTGCTTTTACTCTCATAAGATAGGTTTCTTTGCTTTTTCTACCGAATATAAGTGCTTCAGGATACTCAGAATTTTAGAGAATAAAATTTTTGGTCGAAGCAACTCCAGCCAACCCCCTAAAATTAAGTTTATAGCTACAATCATTGGCATCATAGTTAGGTTGTTTGCTTGTGAGTTTGCTTATACCCTTACGATGTCCCATGGCCCATCGATTGCTCAATATATTCTCTTTTTTGTCTAAGATAGTAAAATCAGTGGACTGATTATCACAAGTTGTAATCAAAGCTGAAAGTTTTATAGGTTAGTTTTACTCTTGATAATAATGGGCATAAGCAAGTTGTTTTTTGTAATTTTCAATAATCTTTGTCTTGCTGTAATCCTCTCCTGAATCATAAGTAAAAAATTTAGAACCTGCAAAATTAGTATCCATTTTTCCCAGATAACTAATATGAGTTTAATCTATATGGAATTAACTGCTTGAAAAAACATATTTTGTGAATCCCTGCTTCTCACAAGCCATAATAAACTTTTTATTTTATTGGAAATAGAATTTGTAGGTCGAATTGATCAGTCCATTCTCAGTGCGCTTCACTAATATAAATATTTGATAGCTGGGTAATAGTTGCATGTATAGAAAATCCCGAAAATTTGACACTCTCAGCAGGCTTTTTTATTTTAATTATTAGATATGAAATTTGCTTTAATGCTAGTTTTCTTTCGCCTTCAATTGTTTGGTATTAGCTTAAATTTATTTTGATATAATTTTATCCTTAGGAAGCTCATCCATATTTTTTTATTCATCCAATTCTGGAGAATTCTTAGAAATTTTGGGTAATTGAGAAGGTGCTTCAGATTCTGGAGATATGAAGTCCACTTTCACATCACCATTTTTACTTTGTAAGTAAGTCACATTCTTTCCTTCTGATTTTTTGTTTTTCCTTAAAAATTAACTCTCTCTGCGCTTTTATTTAGTCTCTGCAAAGAAGTTTTTTTGGGGCTTGATTATATTATTCCGTGCATTAGACATATTGCCAAAAATGATTCTTTTTTTAAGCTCACTGCATTTCGTTTCATATTCTTGTTTAGTCATCGATGATATTTCACCTTTTTTTAGCTTCTAATTGTAGTCATCTTCCAGCTATTTATCTTATAGATCTTCTTCATTGAATACCATAATCTGACTATTTTTATGAATTGATTGGCCTCGAGATTAACCTTGAATTTAAGGCGCATGATTCAGAACGGAAAATTTGTGTTCTGCTTTTTCATCAATGATAGTTAACTCTTTATTTTCTATTTTTTACATAAATTTCTAAATATAATAATCCAGGAACAACTAAAATACCCTTCTAACTGAAGAATAAAAATTTATAAATTTTTGTGATTGAACGAATTATGACTTAAACAAATTATTTTTCCACAAAATTTGATATCTTAGTTTTCAAACTTATAATGAAGAAATTATTTATTTTTAACTCCACCAACATAACTCGCCAATTTAAAAGCAATCAAGATCAAGTATTTAACATCCCATTGATAGGCATTCATAATAAATTGACATTCGCAAAAATAGCAATAAATATATATACAAACTTTTATGTAATGATAGTCAGTTAAAACCCATAGCAAGTATTTAGATTTTAATGTCTACATATTATGGCTTAATCATGGATATCAGTCAAATACAACAACATTCAATACATTTTCTCTTAGGAATGCTCTTACTTCATTTAACTGCCTTACTCCGATCCATGTTCGATGAAATTGTTGAGTGTGTTCATTTCAAGGGGCGTTAGTCCACAGTTATGTCCATTATTGGTGGGAAGTAAACTGCCATGTCTTGCGAACCACTCTTCGCAGTAGTATTAATTCACCAGCTGTGATAATCGATGATAAATGTAATACAAGTTCTTCGGAAGCTGATTATGGCTTTATAAATCTTTAAACAATGGCTAGGCTAATTCAGTATTGATATCGTATTTTTATTGTAGGCTCGTCATGTTCCTTTCAAGTTTTAGCTGTGTGAGGAAATTAGTACAAGTGTTTATTCTTTTATTTTTTAATGATTATGAAGGATGGGTTTCAAGGGGAAGTAGGAACCATAACAAACTAGCCCAAGGACATAAGATTAGCAAATGTGATAATAATAATCTGGTTTTTTCTAAATTATTTTCAGCAATTCATCTGGATTCGCCAACAGTTGAATCCCTCCTCCGTCTATTAAAGAGATTGTCTTCATCAAAAAAGGAATGTAAGAACCATTTTAACCCACTGATGTATTCATTGATGTCTCCCTTTCTAATTCCTTTTGAATATCAATGACTCTCTATGCACTTCCACTTTCTCCTCTTCTCTCTAATATTTTTTGAAGTGTAGATGCCAATTTTCTTGCGACATCCTCGAAGTCAGGTGCCGTATTAATCTATTTTAATGAAATAAGCTATACATCTTCGTTGAGTTGCCCCACTTCGTGCTCTTCATCACAACCATAAATACACTTTGCAGAAGATTGTCGTTTTCTTTTAATAATACGGTTCTTCACCGAAGCGCGGTCAGGGATTACTTAATCTGAATAGTCCCATATAAGTAATTTTCGGCAACGAGCTTATTCAAATTGCTTAGAAAGATCAATGTTGTCGCTGAAGAACACTAATTTTGTTAATTTATGGAGTGCAGAACCAAATTAGCTTGACATCTTTATGAATAATTAATTACTTCTCCGATCGAAGAAAAAGACCGATCAACAATGAGAATCTCAATATTCTTCAATTATAGCAGAGATTCTGGTCGTGAAAGTTTGCTCATCAAGCCGACCGCTGCGGCTCCACCGATTGAATATCCATGAATAATTTTAATATCAACATTTCTTTGCCTATAGTATTGATAAACTGTCAGTGCGTCTTCTTGCGATTTGCTAATAGAGGGTTTGCCGGTGGACTGTCCATATCCTCGATAGTTCCACAAAATTATTTAATACCCCTATGTAAGAGAATGATTACTAGCTTTAAATAATTTTTAATGTACTCGTTATCGGCTCCGAAAAATTGTATGAAAACCCCATTCGGATTACAGAAGAGCACGCATTTCCGATGTTTATCATTTGGCATTGATTATTTTTGTATAAATTGCCGATTATTGATGCTTTTATGTATAATTGCTCTGAATATCAGTAGAGATACGTTTATAGTTTATACCCATCTGGAGTCTTAATGACTGCTACATCATAATCAAACAGAACTTTCCAACTATAAAAACCAAATCTAATCTCATAAAGATTTTCTTCAAATATTTTGAATTTAAGATTGTTGAATGTTCCGATGGGAGGAGTAAAAGTCGGTAAAATACTGACCATTTCCTTGATTAAAACAGTTATTCTATCGCACTGCATTTTGAGGATAGGCATATCTTAAACTGCCAGTTTATCAATTGCTCTAGGCCGGACAATGATTTCGTTGATACTAAGCCTTTCTCCTTCTTTTCTTTAAATTACATTTTTTATCTATCGATAAATGTGTAGAATTCTTAATTTTCTTTCAGAAAGAGTCTCTTCGAACATACCAAGCAATTCGGTAATAGATCTAATATGATTGGTGATATGAACCGGAAAATCAAAATTGTTTTCATGGACTTTGTATTTTTTTTGATCGATGCAGTGTGACAGAAAGTGCATAGCATTAAAGAAAACAATCATCCTTGCACCGATTTCCTTGCTAAATCGGAGTTCTATTTCAGAGCGAGTGAAAAAGGAACTGCCAGGGTACATAACAAAAGACCCCACAGTTTTAAGCAAATACCATATTAGGGCAAGATATAGTAAAAGGCCCACCAGATATGATCCGATTATTAGTCTGAACAATCCCACAATAAGAAAGGAAATCAGAAGTATGACAGACACGATGATGATCTTGCTTAATTTTTAATTGTGCTGCAATATTTCCATTCTGATTGTCGATTATTTAAATATGAATATATTTATCTATTAAAGATGGCTTGGGAACTAAATTTGGTTTGGTGAACATTGTCATTAATTAAGATGGATATATCAATATTGGCATTTTCATCTGGAAATGAAGATGATGAACAATTAATTAAGGAAGACCACTATTGGTAATATATTTTATTGTCGATAGAAAGAGTAAACTTTAATTTTTCATTTATATGTAAAGAGAAATATTATTTTTTGACTTAATTTATCAAAATGTAAAAACTTTGTTTTATACTTTAACAAAAAGAAGAAAATTTTTACAATAATTTTGATCTTAGTGATAAAAAAAATATTCTTCTGTATGATGATTTGTTAATATCAGAGAATTTCTTAAATCATATTTTTAACAATTGCGAAAATAAATAAAATTTAATAATCCAATACTGATGTTTAGGACTGCAAGATTGAAGAAATACAATAACAACAAGCCAAAATATTTTGAACCATCCGTTTTATTTTTGTCATTCAAATCAATCGGAAATACTCGGAATTAAATAAAGCCCAGAATTAATTGCTGTTTTCTGTTTCATATCATTTATTAGAATGGCTGGCAGAGCTGCGCGCAAGGACAACGAAAGAAAACTCAATCATTACAAACCATCCGCTTATACCAAATCACTACAAATCTACCACAAATTTACCCTTAAAAAAATAGATCCTATTCTCCGCTCCATCGCCTATGATTGCCCTTACTCTTCTAAATTTCCAGTCTAAAAGCTTCTCAGAGCAGTTTGTAAGCTATTTCTCCTTGGATAGTTTGAAATTCTTGTCATGACTGTTTTTATATACAAAACAGAGTGGAAAATTAGTACCCCAGCTATCTTAAGGGGATCGTACAACATGGGTGAACTGATACGTTGTGCTGAGGAATCAGCAGAGTACTAACAGTTAACATTGTACCTTATGCTTGTGGGGTGGGCTGCTAAATCTGCTTTGAATGAGAATTGTTGTGATTTGGCTGACGAGGCCAAAAGGATTTGCATTAATTTTTAAAATATATTCTTAGAATGGATACAGCCCTACGAATAGATGCTAATTTTATCACCATCAACCCTTAATCGCATATACTCTCTGCTGATAAACCCTCTTCGCACAATTAAAATTGACTATCAGGTGATAGTTGATGCCATCTTGCAGATCTCCTTTGCTTATAATCCAGAAAAGGATAATTCATTTGCAAAGAAAAAATAATTCTTAAGACGATAAGACCCAATGCCTTGCAAAATATAGCCCTGGTCAGGCAAAAGATAACATAAGAACATAAAAGCAGATTTTTAAAATCCACAATTAGATTAGCTATATTCGGATCATGATGAATTAAAGGCTGAAGAGTCTATTAATGTGTTTGGAAATATAGATCTCACTCAAAGTCTAAGATTTCCTGGTTCTTTTTAAAATGGTTTTGGCAATATGTCAGGTATGCCAAGCATAAACTACGGGTATAAACCTAATACTGATAGCTAATATTATTAAGTGAGATTAGACCAATGCAGTAACGATCTCGTGGTGTTCTCATTGGCTTAAAATTCTATAACTGGATTTCTTCATATGGAGAAGAGTATATCTGTCAACTAAAAATCAAAATATCCGATGCAGGAGAGATTGAATAGAGAAGAAGAGGAAAGCAATCAGCATATCCTTTGATATTCAATAATATTTATATAACTTATTTTGCAATAACGATACTTATCATTCATTCATAGACTCTATTAGTGATGGCCTTGCTTGTAATAGGGATTTCTTCTGCAATTTAACTAAACTTGGGGATAATCAATCATTTTTTATCTTTTTGAGAAGTTTTGTGGAGGAACTGAATTTAGGTCCATTTATGAACTTTGGGATGCGCTAAGTAAACATAGATTAATTTTATCCCATTACCAATAAAAAGTGAGTACCCATAAAAGTCCTATCGACACTGTATTCCATTAAACGATAACAATATATTTATCACCTTTGCTTTCCAAATTTTATTCAGCGGAGACTGCAATCAGCATGATAACACAATATATCCATAAGAGCACAAGGTAGACAGCCAAAAGTTGTTTTGCAAAGAGACTATTTCTGCCCATGATTCGGGTATCGTAGCTTCTTAACTCAGTCAAGAAAATAGTGACTTGTACTATTGCAATTATCAGAATCACAAAGAAAATTACTGCACATGGACTATGGAGAGGCCCGGTACCTTTTTAATCAATAGTTCCAATTGTAACTGCATAGAGAGCAATTGATATTTATGTGATATAAAACAGATATGACGGAATTTGTTTGGGGTATCCTGCCGTACGTGAAACATTAGCGATCCATTTAAAGATCATGAAAAATATTAAGGCTAGCAAAGAGGAGGCAATCAGCATAAAGTATCTAAAAGCGATATCCTGAGGATAATGGCATGCTGTGCTTGTGATAGTTGCTGCAGGGTAAGGTTTTTATTGTTTATGTTTGACTGCCATATAATAACAGTAAAAAGGAGTTAGGATTATGAATGGGACGTATACTGCTATGAGAACTCCTGCATTTAACTTTCCAAGCATCGATAAATGGAGATTAATAATTAGAATTATCAATCATTAATCATAAATCATTTGAAAAATAAAGTTATAAATAAATACAGTAATGGACTGGCCCTTGATGAGAAGCTTTATATGTTTAGGACTCTCTATTAGCAGCCAAATGTGATGATTGTCATCAGAAAACTATAAATAATGAAAATTAGCCCAAGTAATCTTGCTGAGAATATATATATCCCCACCGTCTCAAGTCGCTGAGAATATAAATATATATTCCCACCGTCTTAAGTCGTTAAGAAATATATATATTCTTACTTTTCTGC
>Ga0302185_10002261_pt1 | contig 12797 bp, 10 predicted proteins | sample II_Bog_E1_1_FD_200231 | JGI IMG/M metagenome (GOLD analysis project Ga0302185, IMG submission 200231) | Peat permafrost microbial communities from Stordalen Mire near Abisko, Sweden - II_Bog_E1_2 | ecosystem: Environmental > Terrestrial > Soil > Wetlands > Peat | place: Sweden: Abisko... | reverse complement strand
TGGTTATACTAATATTTCATATACCCTTTCCTCCGGATGTGCCGCAATACAGTCAGTTACGGTCATTCCCGGACCAACGGCAATTACCGGCGCCACCAGCGTTTGTGACGGAAGTACAGCAACATTGACTGACGGCATAGGCGGAGGCACATGGAGCAGTTCCATTCCATCCGTAGCCACTGTTGGATCTACAAGCGGAGTTTATACCGGTATTACGATTGGTACGACTGTAATGTCATATACGACAGGCTGTGGCACGGTAACGACCACTATTTTTGCAGACCCCTTACCTACAGTATATTCCATTACAGGCGGTGGCCCCTACTGTATGGGGGGTACTGGGGTGAGTATCGGCACCAGCGCGTCTGGCACAGGCACCACCTATACGTTATTCGATGGGTCATCTGTGGTTTCAACGGTCGTTGGTACAGGAGCCGCCATGTATTTTGGAGGCATCACATCGGCAGGCAGTTACCATATAGAGGCTACCAGTACGGCAGGATGCTCCGTTATCTTGTCGGACACCGTTACAGTAACTATAAATCCTTTGCCCACCATATACGCTGTATCCGGCGGTGGTGGTTATTGCACAGGCGGCAGTGGCATGGCCATTTTGTTAAGCAATTCTGATCTCGGCGTTAGCTATAAATTAATGGACGGATCAACAACGGTATCTACTTTGGCTGGCGATGGTGGGTCTCTAAGTTTCGGGCCCATCACCACGGCAGGCACTTATACCGTTACGGCAACCAATGCCACGACTACATGCTCTGACGGCATGACCGGTAGCGCCACGATAACCATTGAAGCACTGCCCACCATTACTTCATCTTCCGCAACGGCGGTTTGCGGCAGCACCGATACCGTTATTGCTGCCGGGGGTGTTACATATAGCTGGTCGCCATCGGCAGGGCTTTCGTGTGCCACTTGTGGCACCACTTATATAAGCCCGACCGCTACTACCACCTACACCGTTACAGGCACTAATTCTTCCGGATGTTCCAATACATCCACGGTAACTCTTGCGGCAAACCGGATTTATGGAAATATTACATTCAGCAGTACCGCACCTGATACGCTGGATACGAAAGTATGGCTCATCCAGTTCAATTCATCAGACAGTTCTATTGTCGCACTCGACTCTGTAACCACGTGTACAGCCGGAACGGTTCCATATTTCGAATTTGGTGGCCAGCCGGCCGGCAATTATATGGTTAAGGCTAAACTGATCTATGGCGACTATGCCGGTACTAGTGGCTATGTACCTACCTATAGTTCATCAACTCCCCATTGGGATTCCGCGGCTACAGTTGCACACACTTCTGGTTCAGATGAGCTCGACATAAATATGGTATACGGTACGGTGCCTACTGGCCCTGGATTTATCAGTGGCTACGTCACCTCTGGTGCAGGCCGTGGTACCAGTGGCGACGTGCCAGCTGTAGATGTGCTCATTTATCTTGAGAATACGGCAAGCCATGTACTTACCTACACCTTTACTGATGTAACGGGCTACTATTCGTTCGGGAGCTTGGCCAACAGTAGCTACATTATCTATCCTGAAGATTACGACTACAACACGATCCCGTCTTCGGTCATCACGTTATCCACAACTTCAGAGGTTGCCGAGGCGGTTGATTTCAAACAACATACAACCACTCACGTGATATCTCCGTATATTTTTACGACCGGTATTGCCGCAGCAACTTCATCAAACAACCTGAACATGTACCCTAATCCTACATCTGGTTCGTTGAACATCGAATGGAATGATCAGGTTTCCGGAAAAGCAGATTTCGTGATCACAGACCTCATAGGACGTGAAGTGTACCGCTCTGTTGTGGACATGAACGCCACCGCCGGACAGGCAAACATTGAACTCAATGGATTGAATGACGGTATGTATATTGTAAAAATACAGTCTGCATCGATAGATTACAGCAACAAGCTGATCATACAGCACTAAGAATTGGTTCGGTTACAAAAACAGAGAAAGCCAGTCATTTGTTTGATTGGCTTTTTTATTTTTAACTCTTTCAAAGCAAGAACCTTGCTGGAAGTCCTATTCCTGAACTTTAGCACTAAAGGCATTGTAGCAAAATAGCGCAGGCACTTGCGATTTCTTCATTGGTAATAGTAAGTGGGGGCGCTATTCGCACACAATTTGCAGCAAAGAGAAACCAATCCGAAAACAACTTCATTTCCAGGCACCGTTTGAGCGTTTGCGACACATGTTCCGGGGAGTCCAGTTCTACCGCTATAAGCAGCCCAACTCCCCTTACTGCCCTTATCGCCGGATGTTTCAGCAGATCTTTGAACAACTCTCCTTTATTAGCTACGTGTTCGATCCATACCTCGCTGATAAGTGCTTTCATCCCTGCCATGCCCGCAGCGCAACATACCGGGTGCCCACCAAACGTGTTAATATTACCCAACACAGGGTTATTTGTAAATAAATTCATCAGCTCGTGAGATGATACAAACGCACCCAATGGCATACCCCCGCCGAGCGCCTTACCCAGTAGCACTATATCTGGCGCCACCTGGTAGTGTTCAAACCCCCAGAGCTTACCCGTGCGTCCAAAACCGCACTGTATTTCATCAAAAATGAGGATAGCGCCTTTTTCTGTGCACTTAGCCCTCAGTTTCGTGATCCATTCGGGATTAGGCGCTATCACCCCTGCTTCACCCTGAATAGTTTCAATAAGTACGCAAGCGGTCTGCTCATTTATTGCTTCGATCAGCTCGTCGCTATTAAAATCGTAATGCCCAACGCCGGGCATCAATGGTCTAAAGGCGTTGCGCCAGTATTCTCCCCCCATCACACTAAGAGAACCCAATGTACTACCGTGGTAGCTATTGTTGCAACTGATCACATCTGTGCGCCCCGTCGCACGCCGGGCCAGCTTTAGCGCACCCTCAGTAGCCTCAGTGCCGGAATTTGTGAAAAATACGCAATTCAGATTTGTCGGGAGATGTGCGGCAAGCATCTGCGCATATTTCACCTGAGGGCTCTGCACCAGTTCACCATATACCATCACATGGAGGTACTTGTCAGCCTGGTCCTTTATCGCTGCCACCACCGCTGGGTGTCTGTGCCCGATATTGCACACACTTATACCACCTATCAGATCCAGGTATTTATTCCCGTCAACGTCATACAAATAGTTGCCCTGTGCTTCAACTATCTCAATACCCACCGGGGCAGGAGAGGTTTGGCCTACATGTTGCAGGAAAAGCTGGCGGTTGTTCATAATTAATTTAAAGTGGTGGTTGATTGATTGTTTCGGTATCGTCGCTTTGAGCAATCCGCGGCAAGTGGACGGGTACCAATCCTAGCTCCTTCGCCGTTCTCACCAGCAGTTCATAGGCTGCCTCATATCTATTGGTGATCACTCCATCAAGGATGGCTTCCCTTACTGCCGTTTTCAGCACGCCCACTTCCCTGGAAGGTGTAAGGTTGAATATTTGCATGATCTCATCACCCGTGATCGGCGGCTGCCAGTTCCGTATCTTGTCGCTTTCTTCCACCGCCTTCAGCCGTTGCTTCACTAACTCAAAATTCTCCAGGTACCGTTTCACCTTCACCTTATTCTTAGACGTGATGTCGCTTTCACAAAGAATCATCAGGTCATCTATATCCTCGCCGGCGTCGAAAAGCAGCCTGCGCATCGCTGAGTCAGTAATGTCCTCCTTAGTCAGGCTAATGGGTCGTAGGTGTAGCAATACCAGTTTGGCCACATACCTCATGTGCTCGTTCAGCGGCAGCTTCAACTGCTTAAAAATAACCGGTACCATCCTTTCCCCTACAGCATCGTGGCCGTGAAATGTCCATCCATGGCCTTCCTCAAATCGCTTAGTTGCCGGCTTGCCTATGTCGTGCAGTAGCGCCGCCCATCGCAGCCATAAATTCGCGCTCTTTCCAGCAGTGTTATCCAGTACTTGCAGCGTATGGTAAAAGTTGTCCTTATGTCCCTTCCCCTCAATGATCTCAACACCCGAAAGGTCTACTAGCTTTGGGAAGAACTCCCTAAGCAGCCCACTGCGGAATAACAGATCAAAGCCGACAGATGGCTTGGCCGCAGCCATGATCTTGTTCAGCTCATCTGTTATCCGTTCCTGCGAGATGATCCTGATCCGTTCCTTATTGCGTTTTATGGCTTCAAAAACATCATCTTCAATTACAAATCCAAGCTGCGTTGAAAACCTGATTGCCCGCATCATTCTCAGCGGGTCGTCAGAAAACGTTACATCCGGGTCCAGAGGAGTCCGGATGATCTTTTTTTTCAGGTCGTTAATACCGTCAAATGGGCCGATCAATTGTCCGTAATTGTCCTTATTGAGGCTGATAGCAAGCGCATTGATGGTAAAATCCCTTCTCAACTGATCGTCTTCTATAGTGCCGGGCACTACCTCCGGTTTGCGTGATTCAGGAGTATAAGACTCTTTTCGTGCTCCAACGAATTCAACGTCAAAATCATGTATCCTGAACTGTGCAGTCCCGAAGTTTTTGAAAAAATTTACTTTCGGTTTATGCGAAAATGAATCAGCAACGGTCTGTGCAAGTACTATCCCATCGCCGGTACATACTATATCTGCGTCCTTCGTAGGCCTCCCTAATAATTTATCGCGTACAAAACCGCCTATCACATAACTACTCACCCCGCACTTTGCTGCAGCATCACTGATCCGTTCAAAAAGGTTTATTTCTTCTTTTGTGCAATCAATATCCATAAAAAGGCAAAGCTATGAATATTCGGTTGGGAACCGAAGACCCTCGGACGATAAAATCTATTCATTTACCATCAATAGAAATAGAGCAAAAAAAGGGAGTTGATTGCTCAACTCCCGAAAGCGTCCTTTATTTTGTCAAAAAAACTCTTGTCATCCCGGTCTGCCTTGGCTTCCGGCCCTGGCTTGAAATTGGGCGAATTTTTCAGCTTCTCTATCATTTCTTTTTCGTCGTGGCTCAGCGTCTGCGGCGACCAGATCACAACTTCTATAAGCTCGTCCCCTTTTTCGTACGACTGGAACGCCGGGAACCCCTTGCCCTTCAGCCTGAAAATCTTACCGCTCTGTGTACCTGCCGGTATCTTTATTTTGGCCTTGCCATCAATCGTGGGCACCTCCGCCTGTAAACCCAGTACCGCATCCGGAAAAGAAATATGCAGTTGGTACACTACATCAAGCTCCCTACGGGTTAGGTGTTCGTGTTTTTCTTCTTCTACAAGCAGCAATAAGTCGCCGGGAGGGCCTCCGCGTTCTCCCGCATTACCCCGGCCGTGCATACTCAACTGCATGCCATCCTGCGCGCCGGCAGGTATATCCAGGCTCAGCGTTTCCTCGCCAAATACCCTGCCTTCACCCTTACAACTGGCGCATTTTTGTGTTATAGTGCTTCCCTCACCGTTACAAGTAGGGCAAGTAGTCACTGTCTGCATTTGCCCCAGAAAGGTATTTGTAACCCTTCTTACCTGGCCAGAACCCCCGCAAGTGCCGCAAGACTGTATAGAACTTTTGTCCTTCGCTCCGTTGCCGCTGCATTGCTGGCAGGTAATGTATTTTTTTACCTTTATTTTCTTGTTTGCCCCATTTGCAATCTCCTCAAAATTCATTTTTAGCTTTATCCGCAGGTTTGCGCCGCGCGTACCCTGGCGGTTCCCGCCGCCTCCGGCGCCGCCAAACATACTGCCAAACATGTCATTGCCGAATATATCGCCAAAATTCTGGAAAATATCCTCCATCCTCATGCCGCCCTGGCCACCATAATTGCCGCCGCCGCCATTACCGCTCACATGCCCAAACCGGTCATACTGCGCTTTTTTATCCGGGGTGCTCAGCACATCATAAGCTTCCGCCGCTTCCTTGAATTTTTCCTCAGCTTCCTTATTGCCCGGATTACGGTCGGGGTGAAACTGCATCGCTATCTTGCGATAAGATTTTTTGATCTCATCCGCGGATGCTCCCTTTGCCACACCCAGCACTTCGTAATAATCTCGTTTTGCCATAAACCCCAAACCCCTGACGGGACTTTTAATTGTTTCGGTTATTATTTACAACATAAACCCCGGAGCGGGGTTTATGTTTTTGTATTTTAAATATCTTAATGCCAAATATCTACTGTAAGTGGGCCAAAAAAATTACTTGCCCACTACCACCTTCGCATGCCTGATCAGTTTATCATTCAGGTAATAGCCCGGCTCTACCACATCCATGATTTTCCCCACCATTTGTTCGTTCGGGGCCGGTATTTCCGTAATAGCTTCATGCAGGTCCGCGTCAAAATCCTGATTTGCAGCATCCATTTCCTTCAGGCCCTTCTGTTGCAAAACGGTACGGAATTTATTGAACACTAAGGAAATACCTTCCTTTATGAGGTTGATGTCATTGGAGCTTTCCATTTGTTTGGTGGCGCGGTTCATATCGTCAACGGCCACAAGTAGCGCCTGTACAATGTCCCTGCTTGCGGTCTTGCGCAATTCCTCCGTTTCCTTGGCATAACGACGGCGTGCGTTGTCAAATTCAGCGATCAGGCGTATATTTTTATCCTTCAGTTCGGCCACATCACTCTTCAATTTCTCAATTTCTTCCTGGTTCCTGGCAATTATTTCTTCCGTTTCATTATTGCCCGCAGTGGACTGCTCCATAGATTCTTCATTTTCCATTGCTTCATTTTGTGCCAAGTTGTCGGCATTTTCACTATTTGTGTTTGTATTGTTGTTCATACCTTTCTTTTTTTGGAAAAACATAGTGTTTTATAATCCGACAATAATTTTGCCAATTCTTCATTTGGGACAAAATGTCGCAAGTTAACCAAAAATAGGAGGGCGGGCCATTTACCTATTGTGCCACATAGCCAAAAATTCTATAAATCTCAATCTGTTTTTCTACTGCCGCCATTGATATGCACATTTTCAGGCATTTTTCTTATTCTTTGATTAATTTTACACCGTAATCATAAAAGCCCGCTTATCCAAGCAAAGCATAATAGGATGGGCTTCGTCATTTGCTTAAATATCTCTTTCTAAGAAAAACCAAAATCAATGAAGTACTTCGTTATTTTTTGCTTGTTATTGTCGGCTCAAATTCTAAAGGCTCAAAATACCAGCATGGATCCCGGCAGTTGGGAGGAAAATAAACGGACTTCACATAAAAAGGCTGCGGCGTATAACGAATTTGAGCAAACTGAGATGGGAGTGAGCAACAACGTCATTACATTTTCGGATATGCCAATCCTGGAAAAGCCAATATTTGCGGAGATACTAGACGCAGATGGCGGGGTGATTTTCCAAAGAAAAATAAAGAATTCCGAAGATAGCATCAAGGTGAACCAGTTTGCATCCGGCAATTACACATTAAAATTAGTTTATCGGCAGAAAGACAGAAAGACTTTTCAGTTCAAAGTCGACTAATCAATTCATTTTTTAGCAGGCCTGTTTTCCTGGCAAAAGGCGTTTTTTTGTAATTGCGAGTCAAAATCGATGCAAGTGGAAGCCTTGCTGGTGCGGCATGAAAATGTGGATCTGCCAAAGGCGGCCAAAGCCGTATTGAAGGTACAGGTCGTCAATTTTATTTCGAAAAAAGAAAGTGGTTGCAAATCTGAATTTGTAGAAAAGATACTGGAGGGTAGGGGACACGCGAGAAAAGGAAAGATGAGTGTTATCACTTCTTTATAACATTTCAACTATCGCCTTTATTTTTGAGCACTGATATATAGTAAACAATGAAACTTGCGAGCCCGATAACTGCAAGCCCATAATAGGAAAGTTCGTGCGCGTGATACTTGAGATCCGGTCCGGAAATTCCTGACAATATAATGCTTAGAAGTCCTAATAGCCATATCGCGTCCATGACCAGGCACATTCCCGCCATAAAGTACCAAAACTTATTTTTCTTTATCGACAAACCAACAACAGTAACGACATTGGCAAAAAGAGTTACTACCGCAACTATTGCAGCAACAACTACGATTTCGATAATGCTGCCTGCAGCGTCATAATTAGGATCAGCAAACAAAAAAAACGGCACTAATAACACCACTATTGTGGCGATCGCGGCCTTATTGTTCAATTTCATCTGATATAAATAGCAAATTCAAACCCCGCAACAAAGGTATCCAATAATGATTCCTGATAACAATATTGACAAATTGTTGCTTGCTGTCCGCTATTTTATGACGGAATGGCACTACTTTTAACGTGGTTTAGAATTTGATAAGTTTAATCAAAAGACATCTATTTATGAATCAGAACGAATTTCGCAAGTATGCCATCAAGCATCATGGCATCAGTAGTTTAACTGTAGATAGTTATACTTCTTCATTGATAAAAACACCGCAAGGACTTACCCCATACATTATTGAGGAGCGCCCTATGAATGTGGCGTCCATGGACGTATTTTCCCGGTTGATGATGGATCGTATCATTTTTCTCGGAGAAGCTATAAATGACTACGTGGCCAACATTGTTACCGCACAGTTGCTGTTCCTCGAGAGCACAGACCGTAGCCGCGACATCCAAATGTATCTCAATAGTCCGGGGGGTAGTGTATATGCGGGTCTCGGTATCTATGACACCATGCAGATCATTAACCCCGATGTTTCTACTATTTGCACCGGTATTGCTGCATCTATGGCCGCCGTGTTGATGTGTGCAGGGAGCAAGGGCAAACGTACAGCCCTCAAACACAGCCGTGTAATGATACACCAGCCAATGGGTGGCGCAGAAGGGCAGGCCAGCGATATAGAGATTACAGCGCGCGAGATTGGAAAGCTGAAGAAAGAGCTTTACGAGATCATCGCAAGGCATTCCGGTCAGGACATCGCGAAGGTGGAAAAGGATAGCGACCGTGACTACTGGATGACAGCCGCCGAAGCCAAAGACTACGGTATGGTGGACGAAGTACTCGAACGTAATCCCCGGAAAGTAGCCCTCGATAATCAATAATTCAGAAGGCAATTCCTAATCTCGAACGCCCCGTAATGCTAAAATATTATGGGGCGTTTTTATGCCCCAGCTCAAAAATGATGACATTTACTGCATAAAAAAAGTAGCATAAATAAAAGCAAATGGTGTGGCGATCAACAGTGAATCGAACCGGTCAAGTGCACCGCCATGGCCGGGCATGAAGCTACCAGAGTCTTTTACGTCTGCCAACCGTTTCAATTTTGACTCCAGTAAGTCTCCAAATGTACCTGCAACAGTGGCACAAAGCGCAATGGCCAACCAATCTATCAACCTGAATTTATGGGAAAAATAACCATAAGTGCCTGCTGCCACCAACGTAAGCAAAGCTCCCCCTATCGTGCCCTCCCATGTCTTCTTGGGCGAAATCGGTGAAAATGGATGCTTCCCGATAAAGGATCCCACCAGATATGCCAGCGTGTCGTTAGACCATATCATGAGGATCAGCCCCAAAGGCAATATCATATCTCTTTGGTGAAGGGTCACCAGCATAGCCATAGGCAAGCTGATATAAAGCAAACCACCTATCGATTCAGCCACTGCGCCTATCGAGTTGTTTTTTGACGGCACGCCAAAAAGCAACAATAGTGCTGGAGCCACGGCAAGCATCGCCAAAATGCCCGGCGCCATATTGCCCGCCTGAACCGGCTGAAAAAAAACAAGAATGACTGCAACCCCCATCAACTGTGCCACCCAAGGCAGCCAAACAGGCCATACGGGCGTTTTGTCTATGCGCTGCATGATTTGAAAAAACTCCCGGAGGGCCAAAAAATCGATCAGGCAGGCTAATGCCAGGAATGACCATTCATTCCATAGCAACCCCGTGAGCATAACTATTGCAAAAACAATTGCGCTTCCGGTACGTTTATAAAAAGTAGGTAAATCCAGGGCCATGATAATTGCTTGAATTATTTATTGTTGTTCCCCGAAGTCAAATTCAGGTAGTTCGTCTTTTGAAAAATCATCTGCCCAATTCCCCGGCAACGGCGTTTTTTCTTTCCACAATAAGTAGAAAGATACGGCGAATAGAATAGCCCCACCTGTCACCAATCCAACGGGTATTCCCGTGTTGGACATAAATGTTTTTATCGCAGGGCTGAAATTACCGGCAAAGGTCAGGATTACCTGAAAACCATTAAAAAGCAAGTGGGCGAAAATACTGCACCACAAAGAGCCAGTAAGATTATAGATCACAGCCAATAGGATACCGGCAAGGAAGATGGAAACAAAACCATAAATATTACCATGGGCAGCGGCAAATATTAATGCGCTCAGTAAGATAGGCGTCGCCATGCGGGCATTCCGTTTTTTGATCAGGCGCATCAGCGCACCCCTGAAAAATAGCTCTTCTCCCAGTGCAGGAATGATCGCCATCACCACAAATGCGCGTATAAAAGCCACGGTTGTCGGCATCTTTAGCATACCTGCCATCATATTATCGTTCGCAGTTTGCATGGCCTTCAGTCCCGGCCCCAAATTGACTTGGCTGATAAGTCCATCAATCAATTCTAAAACAGGTATCGCCCCTATCATCATGCCGGCTACCAGCAACCATTGGATCTTTTTTCCCGGCGCCCGCAATCCCAGGTAGCCTGAAGGGTTAGGATGGGTGAGGTACGCAAAAAGGAACCCGGGCAGGAAAAACATAAAAAAACTCGAAACACCTTGTGTAATTATTGCTGCCTGCACAAGCCCAGCAGGGCTTTCAGCATTGATCCCCATGATCTGGTCAAGCCCATATCCGGTAAATTTCGGGATCACAAGCGGAATAAATAAACTAGCTGCGCCGGTAAGTAAAAAAAATATAGAAACAAAATAAATTAATTGCACGATCCAGGGAAATGCACGGAAATACCTCATTTTTTGAAAATTAACCGCAAAGATAATCCGTAATCATTATCGCGCCATCATTGTGGCCGAATAGCCCATAAAAGAATCCCGCAGGTTTTCACCGTGCGGGACGCCTTTAAATTTTTGTATTTAAATGGATTAAATCAACTCAATGCTTCTGTTCACAAATTCAGTAAGTTCCGCGCCGGTAAGCATCCCTTGCGAGATCATTGCCAGGTCAAAAGCCTGCTTGGCCAGACGGCTTTGCAATTCCTTATCTGCCTTTAGTATCCGGGCGATCAGCTTGTGATTACCATTTACAGCCACTTTATAATTATCAGGCATAGAACCATAGAAGCCCATTCCGCCACTCAGTTGCGCCATTTCCTTCATCCTGCGCATGAATTCGTCCATGGTTATCGTCACCGGTGGCTCATCGGGGCTAAGCGCCTCCACATCCACTTTCATATTCGGCTTGCTGATGGCTGCGTCAAATATTGTTTTCACCTCCGTTGTCTCGTCCGTAGTAAGTGCAGACACCAGGTTGTCGTCCTTGGCAATCAGTTTATCTGCTACATCGGCGTCAACTCGTTTCATCGACGTTTTCTCGAGTTTGCGCTCCAGGGTGTGCACAAAGTGGCTGTCGATAGGTGAGTTCAGCAGCAGCACATCGTAGCCTTTTTTATTGGCGCTCTGTATAAACGAATCTTGCTTCGCCGGGTCTGTAGTATAAATATAAACAACGGTACCTTCTTTATTGGTCTGTAGTGTTTTTACTTTTTCCGCATATTCACCCAGAGTGAAATATTCATTTTTCGTATTGGCCAGTAGCGCGAAATCCTTCGCTTTTTCATAGAATTTCTCTTCGCTGATCATACCATATTTCACAAACATGCCAATATCCTGCCATTTTTCTTCGTATGATTTGCGGTCGTTCTTAAATAGTTCTGCAAGTTTATCCGCAACTTTCCGGGTAATATAGCTGTTGATCTTCTTTACATTACTGTCCGCCTGTAAGAAGCTGCGCGATACGTTCAACGGAATATCCGGCGAGTCAATGACCCCATGAAGCAACATCAAAAATTCAGGCACGATGTCCTTTACCTCATCCGTGATGAACACCTGGCGAGAGAATAATTTGATCTTATTGCGCTGTAACTCAAATTCATTTTTGACCTTAGGGAAATAAAGTACCCCAGTGAGGTTAAACGGATAGTCCACATTGAGGTGTATCCAGAACAATGGGTCCTCAGCCATCGGGTACAATTCCCGGTAGAACGCCAGGTAATCTTCATCCGTCAGTTCTGTCGGCGTTCTTGTCCAGATTGGCGTCGTATTATTGATGATATTGTCAACCTCTTTCGACTTCGGCTTTTCTACCTGGTCGCCTTTTGCTTCTACGAGTTCTTCACCTTCTGGTAGTGTTTCTGCTAGCTTGTCTTCTTTAATCGGCTCGTCATAATCTCCATACTCGGTCTTCATCCCGAACTTTATGGGCACCGGTAGGAACTTACAATACTTGTCAAGGATCACATCCAGTTTGTTCTTGTCTGCAAACTCTTCAGAATCCTTATTTAAGTGAAGGATTATATCTGTGCCCCGGGTCGTGCGGGTGCCGGGGGTTATTTCAAATTCTGTACTGCCATCGCACGTCCAGTGCGCGGGTTCCGCGCCATCCTGGTAAGAAAGGGTTTGGATCTCCACCTGGTCCGCAACCATGAAGGATGAATAAAAGCCAAGCCCGAATTTCCCGATCAGTTCATTGGCGTCCTTTGCGTCCTTAAATTTTGCCACAAATTCCTCAGCTCCCGAAAACGCAATCTGGTTGATATATTTCTTTATCTCATCAGCCGTCATCCCAAGCCCGTTGTCAGACACAGTGATGGTCTTGGCATTTTCGTCAAACGATACTTCAACCTGTAGATTACCCAGTTCCCCGTCAAACTGCCCAAGTGCAGACAAACGCTTGATCTTCTGCACCGCATCAACCGCGTTAGATACGAG
>Ga0302185_10002257_pt1 | contig 12811 bp, 19 predicted proteins | sample II_Bog_E1_1_FD_200231 | JGI IMG/M metagenome (GOLD analysis project Ga0302185, IMG submission 200231) | Peat permafrost microbial communities from Stordalen Mire near Abisko, Sweden - II_Bog_E1_2 | ecosystem: Environmental > Terrestrial > Soil > Wetlands > Peat | place: Sweden: Abisko... | reverse complement strand
GCCTTGGCTCCAGTCGCCCTACGGGCTCCTTCCGCCAAGGCCAGCACGGAATAAAAAATCACATGCCTTCAAGGTGGGGCCAGATCAAGCCATCGAAAGGGGCCAATTCAAGTTGACGAAACCAGCATCCGCGAGCAGGTCATGCTCAGCTTTACTTCCGATGTCTATAGCCCCTTTGACACCACCCTGACCCGGCCCACTATTGAAATTCTCCGGCAGTTTGGCCTCGGCTTCTGCGTACTCACCAAGGGTGGCACACGAGCACTGGCTGACATTGACCTGTACCGTCCAGACCGGGATGCCTTCGCATGCACACTCACCAGTCTGGACGCTGCGTTTTCGCTCAAGTGGGAACGGGGAGCGGCACTCCCGGGCGACCGCATTGCAGCCCTGAAGGCATTCCACCACGCCGGCATCTTTGTGTGGGTGTCACTTGAGCCCACGCTGGACACCGAGAGCAGCTTAGGCATCGTGCAGGAAACGCATGAGTACGTGGACCTCTACAAGATCGGCCGCGTCAACTATTTGCCGATGACAAAAACAACTGATTGGAAGAGCTACACCGAGCGGATGGTGGAACTGTGTGCGCGTCTCGGCGTTGCTCATTACGTGAAGAAGGACCTCCAACCCTTCCTTCCCGCTAACTACACTAACCCGCTGCGCATTCCGCAGCACCATTGAGGAGAAAGCATGGAAGATGTCAAGGAAATGATAGCAACTGCTGTAAGGGGTGGAAGCTGGCAGTCCAACGCCGCATACGCGTCGGTTTCTGATGGATTCATTCCGTTCGACGTACAGGTCATGAACTGGTATGACCGCCTCGTTCCAACAAGGAACGTGGATATTTGCTTCTGGAAGATGAAGGCCACTTCCAACGGTAGTTTCTACATTTTCCCGGAACAAAAGGAAGGACCCGTATCTATGCGTTCTCCAAATGACTACAACTGCGAGTTGACTTTGGAGGGTTCTGGAATCGTGGCAACTCTATTTGCTCTGGGACATCAAGGCACTCCCGAAGCGAGTAAGGTGTACCAGCGGTTACTCAAGTTCGCAATGAGCCTGGACGAGTACAAGCACATGCATCGACTACTGGACTAGGCTAGGCCAGGTTAACGCACTTCCTACGCACTACGAAAGGAATCAGCATGAAACCCATGACAGAAGAAGAACTGGAAACTCTGCTTCAAACCACCATGCAGGGTATGGTCACCTTGCGTCAAGCCACCGAGGACCAAACTGGCAAGGTGCAACTGAAAGCACAGCAGGTTTATTGTGCACTTGCTTCCATGATGCGGAGGTACGAATTTCTGAAACACCTGACCAAGATCGCAAATGACATGGAAGCCGCAGGCTGCATCCCCAATGACGACGGGGCATTTCCTGACGGGGAGCACAGGGATTTCTGTCGCAGGCAGTTCAAACCGAACTAGACACGCTGTCACCGTGCGGAGTTCCGCGCCTTCTGCGAAACGGAGTGGCGCGAACTCCGTGTGGAGGTTTATTGTCGCTGCCCCATTGAGAGCCGTGGCAGCTCCTCAACAAGCGTTGTACAATCCCGGCATGCTCCCTACCCCTACCGTTGAACTCGTGACGCAGAAGTGCAGTGAGTTTGACCTCAAACCGTATAACCAGTTGGGCGACAATGCACTCAGGGAACTCTTTGAGCAGTTTCCTGAGAATACGGTTGCCTCCCACGTTCTCTTAAAGGTTTTGGTTCTCAATCGGCTCTACAGCACACGAGTCCGAGACATTGATGTTGAGCCATTTGCACGACACATTGCCGGACTCGGAATCGATGCCTTCCTGAGCAAAGGTTCGCTGAGTGCCGTCCCTAAGATCTTTCTGTGCCCAGGTCTGAAGAGAAAATACTATTCATTTGCCACCAAGTTTTGCAGCTGGCACAACCCCGGTGCTTATCCCATCTATGACAGCTACGCCGACGAGTGCCTTTGGGCATACCGGAAACAAGACCACTTCGCAGTCTTCAAACGGCAGGACGTCTGGTATTACGAGAAGTTCGTTTCAGTGGTGACCGCGTTCCGCGAGCAATACGGCCTCAATTCCCTGACCTTCAGGCAAATTGACAAGTTCCTTTGGCTTACGGGAGGCCAGATTTTGGGTGTGATGGAATAGGGAGCCCGGACTCCGTTTTAATCGGCCTCAGTCTTGATCTGCACCATGAGCCGGGTTATCCTTACTTATCGCTCTTTTCTGGGCGAGCGGCATAGTCCACGGGGGTCGTGAGGACTCGCGATTCCGACCCGCGCTTACCTTGTTGGCACCGCCAACGGCAGCGATGTTTGGGCTGCGTTCAGTTCCGTTGCTGTTGGAGAACGCGGCACAAGAGTAAGACTCGACCCCCAAGTGACCTTCGGACAACAGATCTGTTCAGAGCATTCCGAACTGCCGCAAGAGCTTTAACTGCTTCTCCAACTTTTCTGGATCGGTTGTCGAGTCAACCGTCAAATTCAAATTGACATTAGCCTTTTGTCCCGACTTGGCTGCCGGTTTACCGGCGTTGTTCTGATCTTGATTACCAGCCACCTCTGCGTCAGCCGGTTCTTCGGATTCGCCTCCATTCTCGTCGATATCAAAATCATCGGTGTCTTCGTCGGCAGGTAATGGAGGGACAACGGTGACCTCAGACTTAATCAAAGAAATCGAGTCTCCAGTGACAGTGCCCAGTCCAGCGAACGCCGCCGAGTCCATGAATATTTGTGCGCAGTCTTCGGCGCTGTCCGTATGAACTTCAAGTCCTTTCGCCCTCTGCTCTATCTTTCCCTTAGTAACCGTATCTCCTTGGTATGTGTCAAGAATTTGGGAAAACAACTTTGAGTTCCTGAATGCCTGCTGTAGAAGCGGGCTCCTCGTTCCAGCATCCGGGGCCGCATCTATATCCTTCGCTAGTTGGGAGGCTTTGTACGCGGAGGAAGTACCCGAGAGTAGGCCGTACTGCTTGAGGGCAGATGCTCTTATCTTGCCGGTGGTTGTTGCACTTCCGAACACTCCAGGCAGAATGGTTAATGCTGGTTGGGGGCCGGTATGGGTTTTCCCGACCAGCTTCTTCGCGTAGGCTACAGCCTGCTCCAGCTTGACTTTCGGATAGCCCGTTCCACCTTTGCGCCCGCCCTTCGGGGGACTCGTTTTCTTCGCGCTTGCCTTTTCAGCCTCAGCCATTTTCAGCTACCTCTCGTGCCCTGATCGAGTTGAGCAACTTCTGGAAGCCGTCTTCATACGAGCCTCTGAAGTCTGCGTAAATCTTGTCGATGATGCTGTCTGGCACCTTGGCATCGTCAATTCTGATCGGAAGGACTGTCACTTTTCGACGCTCGATTTCATGCACAAGTGCACTATTCAGTTCCTTCTTGACCCACTGTGAATCGACGGAGTTCTGACTCACAACGAGCAGAAAAAAGTCCGACTCTGCCAATCCTTGAGCGATCTTTTCCGGTATGGAATCACCAACCATCATCTGTTGCTCGTCTAACCAGACCTTGACATCATGTGCAACGAGGTCAGCTGCCAGACGCCTCACGAACGGCTTATCGGTGGTGCTGTGCGAGATGAATGCTATCCGCTCGTGTTCATGTTTGGCATGTCTGGCCTCCTTCGTGACCACAGCCGCGTCTACGAGACGTTCTACTCGCACGCCAAGGTCCAGCACATCACCCACAGAGTTCGCCCACTGTATGAGTGGAGCGATGGCGTTCTTGTCATAGTACGTTTCCCCCGCGACGACAGCAGCTTTCCGCATCGCATCCTGCAATCCTTCGCCCAACGAAAGAAACTCGCGTATGCGTCGTACAAGCGCATGGCGAAGAAGAGCCTCGCGGACGACCTTTCGTTTCTCTTCCGCTGATCCTTTGTAGGGATATGGCTGCGCCAACACATATGAAGAGTCGTCGGGAGACTGCAGAAGACCGATTAGGCAGGCGTTCTTCAAAATCTTCCCTGCCGTTCGGGGATCAATGCCCGCATAGGTGGCGATGCCCTTCGCTGACAAGTTGTCCGCCCAAGCAACGGCATCAAGCACCCCGAAGAGGGGTTCGATCTTGACCGCTTCGAACCGGATTGTGGGCTTTTGGGGCTTCTTCTTCTTGCTAAGTGCTTGATTTCGCATTGAGATCAATTATTCACCTATTCTGCACGTGTGGACGACAAGAAAGATGTGGAAATACAGGATCGAACCCAAAGCCCAGGTCCTTGTGAACAGCTTTCGTCTTGTGTTCGCCTATATTGTATGCATGGGCAGAACGACCGTCACCGGGTGTACCTTTCCTTTCAGGACCGCCATGGCTGGCAGTGCCAGTTCCTGGAGGCCGACCTGAAGACGCCGCTGCCCAAGCGCCTGCACTTCGCTTCATCAGACAAAATCATTGAGCTGGTTGAACGCGGGGGCGGTCTCCGGGACCAGGAGAGCCGTCTGATGCTGGATCAGGGAATCGCCATGGGCCGGGGTGGTGTGTTCCTGAATCTGACGGGGGAGCAGTATGCGAGACTAAAACGGTGAGTGGATGACGTAGTCGATTTCGGGGATATGGGCGCTCGGAGCCGCTGAATTCAAACCCCAGACCTGGGATTCGTGCATCGGCGATTTCGCATCATCCCAGAGTCATTGAGGAAATCGGCGGCGGCGAGGTGATAACCTTCTTGGGTCAGGCAGACTCCTCTTGAATAGGTGTGATGTCGTTTTGCCTTGCGCAACGCCCCTCAGCCTGATAAAAGGGCACTTAGCGAAAAGGGATCATGCGCCTGAAACTTGAACATCGCATTCAACACGAAAGCGCTGCGAAGTTTGTCGGAAAGCAAAACTCTAGCGTCGCAGAAGCTAGGCGACGACGTCGCTGTAGCCCTTCATGCACGGCTTGCTGACGTTGACGTAGCGCGCAGCCCCGAAGAGCTGCCGCTCGGATTCACCCCCTTGCGGGAATCGCCGATAGGATTCGCCTTACCGTTATTTGACAGCTACTCTGTGATTTTTGAATCGAACCATGGCAGAGATCGAGAGGCTGCCGCTGGAACCAAGATCGAGTGGAGTCGCGTTAATCGCGTCAAACTAATGGCGATTGAGAAAAGAAATGACTGAATCGACATTTCAACCAAACTGGGCCTCGCCTCCGGGTGAGACAATCGCAGCCATTTTGAGGGCGCGTGCGATTCCTCTTCACCAATTTTGCGCGCATATTGGCTTAAGGGAGCAGCAAGCCATCGGCCTTTTGCAGGGCCGACACCCGATTGATTCGAAACTTGCGATTCGAATCTCTGCCAGCGTTGGTTCTACGCCCCGCTTCTGGATCGAAAGAGAGCGCAAGTTTCAATCAAATCTGAGGGCGCTGGAGAGCTGCCGCCCAGCCTTGGAACAGTGGTTCCGCACATTTCCAATCGCGAGGATGCGCGAGATGGGTTGGATTCCAAGGGTTAAGTCCCAAGCCGAAGCCCCCTTTGAGCTTTTAGATTTTTTTGGCGTTTCTACAATTGAAGAGTGGAAAGAGAGATACGTCGCCTGTTTGGAAAGGACAAGATTTCGGACCTCAGAAACGTACGAGAATAGTGTTCCAGCTACTACCGCATGGCTCCGCAGAGGGGAGTTGGTGGCGGATGAAATCTCCTGTCGGAGGTGGAATAGGAAGAATTTCCAAACGTGCCTCTTAGGACTGAAGTCGTTGTCAACGAAGGCCGACCCGCGAATCTTCCTGCCAGAACTCCAAACGGAATGTGCAAAGCACGGCGTCGCAGTTGTGGTAGAAAGATGCCCCTCGGGATGTGCGGCCAGCGGCGCGACAGTGATGCTGGAGTCGAGGCGGGCGTTGCTATTGTTGAGTGCACGGTTCCTCTCCGACGATCATTTTTGGTTCTCCTTTTTTCATGAGGCGGGTCATTTGGTTTTACATGGGGAGGAACTAAACATAGAAGAGGAAGGCTCTATTTCGCCCGAGCGCGAGGCCGAGGCGAACGAGTTCGCGCAAGGGATCATCCTTGATCCGGAAGGGGAAGGGGCCCTCAGGTCAGTACCCATCAACAAATTCGCCATCGCCAGGCTCGCGAGGCGATGCAATGTCTCAAAGGGGCTGATCGTCGGCCAATTACAAAACAGGAATCGCCTCCCTCACACCAGCTTCAACTGGTTTAAGGCTCGCTACAAGGCGACGGACTTTATCCCCGAAAACGAAATGGGGTAGTTGGGCTTTTCTGCCAATTGCAGAGGCTGTCCTCCATTGGCTGCTTGCCTATTTCAATCGCGTCTGCGAGGGCGTCGGCGGATTGCTCTAATTCTCGAATCGGAGTCCGCGCGAGCTCATCGCCATGGAAAAGCAATTTAGCTCGACAAATACGCAGATGAGGGATTAGGGGCAATCGAGGAGACTCAGATTCTCTCCATCGATCCATTCACGCAGCTTGGTACGCCGGTCGAACTCATCCGCGCCTTCGGCGGAATCACGCAATACCAAAAGGCTGTCAACGAACTCGAACAGGCGCTCTACTGCGCGTGATTCGCAAACGTCGCCCTCTCCGAGTGGTCCGAATGTCCTCTGGTTCCGCCAGGGTATCAACGTCAGGAACCTCTTCGGAGAAATCTTCATCGTCGTAATCGGAGATCGGAGCAGAGTGCAACGGCACCTGTTCTTGACGGAAAGCCTCATCATCCCCCCAATCGACATCAGTTCCCAGACTGGTACTGCCACTGGCTACCGGTCTGGTTATCGATGTGGTCGGCAAAATTCTCGTTCATTGAGTCTCCAGGAGCGAGAGCAAGATTTACGCTGACGCAGGTCCGCGTAGGCCCTCTAACGTGGAGAGCCGTATTCAGTTTGTTTCTGAATTGTCAAGATGCGAGAAGTGACGGCGCGGGCGATTGAATTGCCCTGCACCATTTGGCAAGTCTCAGCCCAGCCAAGAAGTGGTTTGGGGCCGGTGCACACGACCCCTGTGGTGTTGATGATTAAGTCGATGCCTCCGGCGACGTTAGGGTGAGGAACAATTCAGGCATCTTGTCGATTGCCCAAACTTCCAGAAGCTCTTCGCGGGTATCATCGGCAAGGTGCCAATCGGCCATCCCGTTACCCACCGGCACAATGACCCGGCGACGGATCAATTCTGCTCGTGTAGCACTCACGATTCCGCCCTCCAAATGGTGCCAATAATTCGGCATGAAGATGAAAAGCATCACAAGCGCCTCCGTCGATAGTTTTGTGATGTTGAGTTTGTTGATTGGTTTTGTGCGTTTCCTGAGCTTTGTTCCCATAGCTGTTCTCCTAATCTGTTGCGGGGCCGTTCCACCACCGGCCCCACATTGTTTGGTTAGGCGGTGCGCTTGGACTTCTTTGCGGCGATTTCCGCTGCCACCTTGTTATAGTGGGCACGAAACGTCCTGCCCAGACGCTTGTCTTCCGCCGTGGCCTGGGGATAATCGCCATCGACATACTCGAGAGCATCGATCATCCGGACCACCTGCTGCCGGAGAGGCGAATTCTTAGGCAGTGCATGAAGCAGCGGGTAGGTCCAGTTCATGGCAGCCCTGGGGTCGTCCCGAAATTCCTCATCCTTCATTGCCTTAATCAAGGCACGATAGAACTGGTTGGTGATGCTGTTGGTGATTGCCGTGGTCCAGTTGCTGTGCTCCCGGAAATTGTGGCCAGCAGGTGACTCGATCGCCAGCACCATCTTGCATTCCTGATTGGTTCCCATGTAAATCCTCCCAATTACGTTGAGGGGCCAGCATCGCTGGCCCCTTGATTGTTGGTTATGCGGCCTTAGCTTAGGAACGCCTTACGCCGCCCGGTTGAGTTCCTGGTTCGCCAATACAGCAACAGTGACGCGATACTTGCTGCCCTTCAAACGGGCGGCAATCTCTTGAGCGCACGCATACAGGTACTGCTCGCGCTCTTCCTGCGGGGTGTCTGCAACGATAGTGTCGATGGCTTCGCGTGGTGCGCGACGCACTGGGGCCGTACTGATGGTGACCTGTGTGATAGTCCCCTGCGTCACGGTCGGAACGGTGGCTCCAGCCTTGCTGACGGATTTACTAGGCTTGAACTTCATAGCCTTGGGCTGCACCGACGCCGACTCACTGGTTTCAGCCGCGTCAGCTTGCGCATCAAGGTCACGCAACAAGTCACCGTCGAGCTGCCGGAGCAGATCAGGCAACTCAGCATCAGTGCAGCCCAAACCTTCCAACTTCTCATTGATGACCTTGAGCCGCCTCGTCACCTGGGGCCTGAACAGATCAATTCCGGCACGGTCAGCCGCCGCACAGAGATTGTCCGGCGCGTTACTCACAATGCGATGCTGCTCCGCAAGGTTAAAAGCCGACTTGCGGTCGAGACCAAGAGAGGCGCACCAATCAGCCCAATTGATGGTTTCCTGCCCCGCAACCCGACACACCCGGATGCGGTCCCGCTTTTCAAACAATGCACCACCCAGAATCCTCCGGTTACGCCTAAGCGTCGATGCCGACGCCGCTACCAGTGCGTCCCACTCCTGGACGTAGATATCCAGTTCCACATCGCTCATTTCCTTGGGCGGCTTCTGAGGCTTGGGGGAAATTTCCCCCGTGGCTTCTTTCTCCCCGCCTGCTACCGCTTCTTCCACTGCCATATCAACGGTGACTACTTCCTCGTGTTTCACAAATCCTCCTTGTGGCCAGACCAAGACCAAAACCCCAGTCCCATTCGGCCATGGTCTCTAATCGCAGTTTTTTTGATTTTTCCCGAGAAAATAATGCAAGTCATTGATATGGAATGACATGTGCGAATTGCACTGTTTAGGTCCATGGTTTTAGAGTCGAAATCGCATATTTAGAGATCAAACAGCATATTCTGCTACGCTGGTGTTATGCCGCTACCAACACCGCGCAGGAAACGCCTCGGCCAGTTGCTCCAAAACGCCCGCAAAGATGCCGGTCTCACTCAAACTGAGGCTGGTATGCATCTGACCCACCCCGGAAAGCATGAGGCCGCGCAAGCGCAAGAAGTCATTTCTCGCGCCGAGAACGGCAAGCGGTATGTGTCGTTTATTGAACTTGAAGATTTTGCGCAAAAATACGGTAAGCCGCTGGAATACTTTCGCACCCTATCAAAATGAAAAGGCCCCCCCGCGAAGGAATGGCCTTGGAGAACCCTCGCTTGTGGAGATGGGCTGAGACCAAATTCGTCCAGGACAAAGCTTGAACTGCTCCGAAATCGGGTCGCTGAGCACTGGCAGTCCGTAGGCGCACAGGTTCGCTCGGTAGAGTCCATTGGACAATATGCGAACCTCTGGACGAATAGCGAATACCGGTCGATTCCTGGCAACAGTATCTGGATTGAATTCTCGGAAACTGCATGCTGCACAGTATCAACTGGCCATGTTAAATGACGAGATTGCTGATTTGGCTCTGGGCCTCGGTGCCGACCGGGGAACAATCGTTGAACAGGTTCGCCGCAAGCGCGGTGCGTGGACTGTCGAGGCCCTCTCCGGTTTCCTCGAAGTGAGCCCCAAACTAATATACAAGTTGGTGAAGTCCGGAAAGTTGAACGCTTACAGAATTGGCACATCGATCCGGATTGATGGCCAGGACGCCGCCAACTTTCTCGCGCTGCACGCCACTATTCCCCAGAGGACGCTGCCAGCAAAGCTGCGCTCACGCTTTCCTGCATAGCTCGGCCCATCGCAGGTTGAAGGTATCGGAGCGTGGAGTCCAGACTTGAATGGCCGAGGAGCTTCTGGACGGTTCTGACATCCACGCCATTCCTTAGCAGGCGCGTCGCATAGGTTGCCCGGAATTTGTGTATGCGATACTTCTGGCACTCAGGAACGTCCTTTTTGCAACCCGCGCATGCGCCGCAATTCAAACCCGCCTTGGTCGCAAAAACCTTCAGATACTCAAGCCAGTGATTGTTGGGTCGATCTGTTCGGGTCCCGAATACGAGGCGGTTGTTTTGCCGCCGCTCCTTCCACTTGAGCAACTCAATTGCAAGGCTCGGCACTAATGGCACTGAACGCTCCTCATAGTCTTTGACTTCAAACACGCCCGGCTTCCGTGTGACTGAAACAACAGAGTCCACGAACGAGACGTCGGCCCAAGTCAGGTGCATGGCCTCCTGCATACGGAAGCCGGTATTCGTCAGGAAGATGAACAGAAGCCGGTAGTAGTCGTCACAAACCGATAGAAGTCGCTCCAGATCACCCTGGGTGTACGCCGTCGGCTCGCACTTGGGAAATTTGCTTAACTTCCTCCGGGTTTCACGCGTAAGAATATCGTTCACATCCAATTTGCAGAACCGCAGGAAAGTGCAGAGAGAGCCAAAGCGATTGGAGCGAGTGCGAGCTGTCAGACCTTGCCGATCGAGTCCGGCACAGTATCGAAGGATGTCCACGGCCTGGATTTGGTCCGGGGAATCTACCCCACATCCGGCAAGAAACTCCTTGAGAATGACCCTGTAACCATCCATCGTGTCCCGGCTGCGATGCGGTTCGAGAGATTTCTGGTACAGGAACTCCGTTCCCCAATCTCTCAACGCCTTGCGCTCGGTCGGTTCAACGATCTCGGTGCCGGCCTCCTGTGCCGAATCGCGGGCCGTGAGCAGTTTCTCCTCCCTCTGCTGAAGCAGGAGCGCCTCGGTGGGGTCTGTCCCAATGTTGGTGTATTTTGGCTTGTTGCCCTCGTATGTCCGGATGCAGTAGTAGCCCTCAGGGTAGATTCGTTCCTGCCCGTTCGCCAAAACGGCATCGGGCCTGACCTTGCCGGTTTTGCCAATCACAACGGGGAAGCGGCGCCAACCGTTTTCGGTCTTGCAGTAGCGCAGCAGGATAACTTTCTTATTGGCCACGATCTCACGATCCTTTATCAGAGGGTGAGAACTGATACTCCCTCGTGGCGCTTTCTACCCAAATTTTCTTAGTTAGGTATAGTTAGGTGAATTGCCGTTCTGGAGGGCAATGCAGGGTCTATATAGCCTCGCAGCTAGGGAGACGAACGTTCGTATCCTATTGAAATAACAGAAGAAAACCTATCGGACAGCGATTTTTCGGGCGATCTGAGCGCATTTCCCTTCTTCGGCACCATATGATTCTAAGTTGTTTAAAATGAGCCGCCTTCGGGTGGCTCTAGTCGTTTAGTTAGGTTTTAGTTAGGTGAAACGCCAAAATTAGCCGTCAATCAGGGTTGCCGCGCTCGGCCCCGCTACGGACATTCGTTGCGTGCATTGAGGAGCACTAGATTTCAAGTCCATCAGCTGCGGTACTCGTTACACAGTCTTCTTGCTTGCGCGAACGATCTTGGGCCACAAATGCAAGGCATTCCGGATCATAGCGTTCTTCGCTTCCCTGCGGTAGTGACTCAAGTATGGACCGACAAGTTCCGGACAAACGAACATCGCTTCGTTCCACTTGTTGTCTTGGTCCGATTGTTCAACTACAAACCTCTTCTCAAACTTCCGCTTTCCCACTGTGGTTTTCAAACACCCATCAATCTTCTGTTGCCATGTCTCAAGAATGGGTACCCGTTTCTTGCTCAGGTGCTCGCAGAGCTCCCTATTCCTGACTTTTCGTTGTCCCGTGTTCTGCTCGTTGCTGTACAGGTACTCGATGATGCAGCGCTTTGCAGACCCTTTTGGCAATTGAGATCCCAACTCAAAGCACTCGTAACCTCGCAGGAGACCATGGTACGAAGCGAGCGCAGAGGTATTCAGAAGGTATCGTTTGAAGTGCTGGAACAGTCTTAAAGCCCGCTGGTCGTCACCACCGGCACGGAACGCAGCATAAATAGCTTCTTCATCCTCTTTCATCTCGCGTTTGAGCTTCTGCCGGTTGCCGGGCAGAAAGAGACCGACTCTGGTCACCTGCCATTCGTGCGAAATGTCTTTCTTTTCCACCGCACCAGCTTAAATGAAACTTATTGGGGTCGAAAACCGCACGGCTACAATGTGTTGAAAATACAGCAGTTGAGACAAAGTTCCTATCGGTGCCCGAGATTCGACCAATTGCGCCCCCAGAACGCTCAAACTCTAAATCGAGCCCACATGGGAAACGGCGATGGTCCTCAAGACCGGCTTCCTGACCCATTTGAGCAGTGTACCCGCACGGCACGCAGGAGGAACACGATGAAGCCCATGAAGCTTGTTGATCCCTACAGCGGCAAAATGGTTTGCCGCTTTTGCGGAAGTCATCACTTTGCATCCATCAAGCCGAGTTCGAATGGCCAGTATTGCCGGGGCTCCTGGCAATGCTGCAATGAGCAGTGTCCGACGAATCAGAAGCTCTGGAGCGAAGAGAAACAGCGCTGGGTGAAAGCTGGAGTGCAGAGCGGCATGCTCCAGGGATCTTAGCAGGATCTGCACACCGGCAGAAAGGCGAACCTCCGCTGCCCGTGGTAGGACCCCAGTTAACACGGACATTCAAGTACTGAAGAAGCAAAAACGAGATGTGGAGACTGCAATGAACCCCAACGACTTCGTAACGATCTCTGACACTAGTACCATCGGACTCCCTGGCTGCGCATACATTTATGCTCCTGCCGGCCAAGCAGGGGAATATGCCCCCCTCGCTGCTAATCCCTACCGCGGATGCGGCCACGCCTGCGCTTACTGCTATGTACCTCTCGTGCTCAAGATGAAGCGCGAGGAGTTCGACGCGGGAGCGCTTCCTCGCCCCAACTACCTTCAGAACCTCCGGAAGGATGCGCGGAAGTACCAGACTGCTGGCATCTGATTTCGCTACTCTGAACTGGCCCCTTTCGATGGTCTGATCTGGCCCCACCTGAAGGCGGAACCCGTTATCTTGTTTCGGGGCTTTAACCCCGGAAACGAGGACGGCTTGGCCACAAGGAGGAGCA
>Ga0302185_10002245_pt1 | contig 12833 bp, 5 predicted proteins | sample II_Bog_E1_1_FD_200231 | JGI IMG/M metagenome (GOLD analysis project Ga0302185, IMG submission 200231) | Peat permafrost microbial communities from Stordalen Mire near Abisko, Sweden - II_Bog_E1_2 | ecosystem: Environmental > Terrestrial > Soil > Wetlands > Peat | place: Sweden: Abisko, Stordalen... | reverse complement strand
TTGCATTAAGACTCAGCTTTATGAAAATATTCCTTAAATGTCAAAAATGGTATAATTGTCATTATTAAATTTGTATTGATTCATCTAAAACAATTTATTTTTTTAAGATGTCTTTTTACTTCTCAAGAAAATATCAAGATCGAGCGTAATGAAAATATTTTGATTATAAATATATCGAGATGTGTTCAATATGTTAAATTTGGCTGTTAGTATGAAATGATTGGATAATTTGCTATGTTATAATGTAATTTTTGGAGTGTTGGTGCAGAAATTAATCATGTAAAACAAATCCAATAATCTTCCCCACTTTAAGCATAAAAGGCAAACTTTCTTGTCTGAATACTAATCTTTCGATTCATAATCGCCCAGCTATAAAATAAAAGAAAGTCACTCTTCAAAACTCCTGCGTAGATTAAAGCAACTATGGAATAAGCAAAAATACTTAACTGATGATGAATTTGATTCGTCTAAAGATCAAAGAGGTTCTTGTATCTTGGACGATTCATCGATGGAAATTGAGCCTAAATCTTCGTTTTATGACTAGAAGGCAGAAACAAAAATAAAGCAGCAAAGAGATGTAAAGGAAATGCATATTAAAAAATGTCTTCATCCTCGGCAATGCAGTTCGTCTGATGATAAGTGGAATACTATTCGAAAATCAAATGAAGTGCCTCTTTATCGACAAGAGAATCAAAACACATAATTGCCCATTAATAACTAATTATAGTAGATACTGGCTTTTAATTCAGAAATAGAAAATTAGCATAGTAACTGATTTATACTCAATTTTAATCACATCATATCAATTAGCACATCATATCCTACAGTCAGTTTGATCGTTTCAACTAATGGCTTCCCAACCATTCAGTTCGAAATTTTCATCCTCTAAGGCAAGTTGATTCATGCTTGGGCTTGCCTTTTTTCTTTGTCTATTGAATGATTTTATAGCAAATATTTTTTATCCTTTTTCTGCGATACTATACTTCTTTTCTTTTTCAAAAAGGACAATATGCTTCGCTTCTAAATTTTTAGTACTCTCCAATATTTTTTCTTTTATCAGTTTATTTTGATTCAATATTTTTACTTTTTAATGTTTTTCTCCTTTTTCTTTACAAATAACTTTGGAATACATCTACAAAGCTCTTGATGTCGAAATTCTTTATTCGGTAAGTGAAGGAAAAGGCCTTCCTTTCAATGTATTTTCATTGAACGCTTTTGGAGGCTGGATGCAAATTCCTTATGGCTATGCAACTTTTTTAATTGCACAACTATTGGTTTATAATGAAGCAGATAATTAAGCTGATTTTTTTATAACGCGATCAAAAAATGTTTGGTTTAACTATCTACTAGGTGCCATACTTTCCGTTCTAGCTCTGATGTGAGTACCCTTTTCTAGATTTGTAAAAGTCATAAAGCATTGATATTAAGTTTAATTAGGTTCAGTTTTGCAAATGAAATCTCTTCGACTAATGATTTTGTTATATTTTTTCTGTAAGACCTTATGTTTTTTGATTATAGAATTGAGTCTAACATTGGGATGTTTTTGTTAATTTTCCTTATAGATAATGTTTGCGCTGGATTCTCTTAAAAATTTATTTGAATATTGTTTGATTGGAATGATTGTAGGTTATTTTGCTTATTGATTGAAAAAATGATGATTTTCTCCATGAAAAAAGGGAATATTTTGGCTACCATTTTTGAGTGCATTTGTCTGTTTGTCTTTTATCCTCTTTTTAAAAAATTAACGATTTATCTCTATAGAACGCAACATTGTTTCTATATTTATATTGTTAAGAATTATTATAATCACCCTTTTATTAATGCCTGATATTTTATTCAGCCACTCATTTGATCCTTAAAAACAATTACTTATTTCACCGGTTTATTCTATTTGCTTATTATTCTAATAATTATTCTCAAAGAAAATCTCTTTGAAGGCAGGTGTTTATATATTTTTGAGCCCAAATGCAAATTAATAACTTGCTAACAAATTTATTTGATTGGTATAACCGCCATAGAATTTTATTTTTATTAATAATAATTCTAAATTAATAACACGTAATAGGATAAAATATAAATGCAATTCGACTTAATATATGCAATTAAGGTTACTTTTATCCTTTTTTTTATCCTCAAGTGTATCGAATATTTCTAGCCTGAGATGTTCGTTCAAAAATACTCCAAATAAAGTTCTTTTTTCAACGACCTATAATTAACTGCCAAAAAATAGGAAAACAAAAGTTTGTAACTCAATCAAAATATACGGCCTCAAGTTTTCCTATCTAAAAAATGATCTCAATCTCCCTTGCTCTTGATATTTTTTAATATTAAAAATTCTAATATTTTCTATCGAACAAATTATAATACCAGAATTAATGAATCATTTTTTCATCAGAGAAGATATCTTTGCAAAAGTTTTTTTGGCTCCAACAACCATTAAATAAAAATTCATGTCATGATCGTTTGTATTGAGTTGTGTAGCTGGAATAGAGTTTGAACAGTAGGAAGCTTCAGGGAAGCAAATCCAAAAGGTTTGCATATTCTACTGATACCACATTTCGTAGGCTCCATGCAGAAATCCAAAATTTAGGGGAGGAATGTGTGGAACCAAGTCAGCATAATGGATCAATCTATAGAATTATACGATCTATGTTTACGAAAAAAGAGCCAATTTATCATTACCTATTCTTGGCTGCCCAAAGGTATAAAGACCATCAACATGTCCATAAAAAAGTTTTAAATCTAAAGCCGCTATTTGAGCTAAAGCTCCTCCCAAAGAGTGACCAGTAACATATATTTTAGATCCCCGATATTTTGATAGTAAAAATTGGGTTTGTACTCTTACAATAGTTGCAACGCTGAGATAGGCATTCCAGAATCCAGGATGAATGCTGCACCCCATACATCCTGAATAACTAATCTATATAAATGAAGATTAACTCTTCCGAAGTCAAGATTGGTGATCCAATTAATAACATCGGTGGTTCCTCTAAAAGCAACAATAATTGCGTTTTATTCTTCAAGAAAACCAATGAAACCTTGGGTTGACTTTGAATCCACATAAGCTTTGACCTAAGATGTAAAGAAACGATACATCAACAAGTTTAATAGTTGAACACAATGGACATTTCCACCAATTAATATCGTCGACAGAATCATATGCGATTTTGGACATTACCGCAAGTGTATGAGCCTTGATTGGCTCATACCCTGACAGAGCCACTATAATTACTGTTAAAAAAAAGAGATATTTTATCATAATTAATGATAAGAATGGTTCTCATTGGCTAAATTTATATTATTGCATACACAAATTAAAGTTTTTTGGTTTTATTAAAGTAATACATCTTTTACAAATACTAATGGAATCATCATTCAATAAGTGGTAAATCTAATATTCCTGTCGGAGGAGATCCTAAACTGCAATATTACTGATAAAGATTAAATAGCTTGGATTTACCTTCTGATTCAAAGCTGAGTATTTTAATCATTTCTTCTAATATATGGAGCTGGCTTCGATAGTTTGCTTCTGTGTCTTATGATATATTATGAGGCTATTTCAAATATGTTTAAAATTGTTCCTTGGCTTGCAGAATTGATTCTGAAATAAGCTACTTTTTGAAGAAGGAGTCCAGTATTTTCTCATTTTGCTCTTCCTGATGACTATTTTATTCATCTCCAAGTAATTTGAAATCTTCTTCTCCTTTCTATATTAAAATATGCTTACACTATTACCATTTGCCAAGGCTTAGGTGAGTCCCTTAACCAAACAGCCTAAAACATCAATTGAATTTTAGGGTACTTCCTCGCTGTGCTCTTAATTCCGAATATCTTGCAGAAATTTTTAATAATCTTCATCGACTTTGTTATTTAATTCCGCATCTTCGGAGTTGATTGGCTTAGCTATGTCTTATCCCGTTAAATTGTTTTCAATCCTATCCAGAGCTCGATTAAGCTCGTCTAAATCACTGGATATTTCTGATTTTTCCATAATATAGTGATGAATAATATATAATGGCACAGTCTAAACCCGTAGGCATTTAACATCTTCATGGCTAATAAAAATGGACACCTCTAATCGAGATTATATAGAATCATGCCTATTCAAGATTGGTATATTGATAACTGACTACAAATGCATCAGAAGATGATGTGACTTCTATAGGCTCAACAGGATTCAACACAAAAGTATGTCCAGACATATTTATCACACCCAACGAAATATTTTGGCGTTTTATCATCTCGCATACATATAAATTAAGTTCATAATCTGTCACTTCCTATTTTTGCAAGTATTTTTGCAACTTTGGATTAATTTGATCAAGACCAATGTTCGGATGAGGCTCAGGAATAAAATCGTTAAAATTTATATACTAGTTGAGTCCTAAAGACTCATAGACATATATAATAGAACTGATAGCCACAACGCACTCATTACTGACTTTACGAGGATCAACTTCTAGTTGATGTGCTTAATTTTATACCTTGTTTAAGCTGTAGATAACTTATTAGTAAACTGAATTGATAACTTTGTACCTGTAATCTTTTCGCAATTTTTAATGAGCTATATCATTTCTAATTTTTCAGCTTCTCTACTTCGTATCATCGGTGTTTGCTTAAACATCTTTAACAAATTTTCTTAAAGCTTAAAGATATATTGCTGCAATTTATATTCCACATTTTTGATGTTCAAGCAGAGTCTTCGAGAACTGGACTTTATTTTGGCTTAGCTTAAGTTAGGTTCCGATTGAAAATAAGAAGTGATGGCATAAATGATTCCCATGATTGTTAATTTATGATTTTAAGATATTGTAAAGCTCTTATCATTAATATAGCATAATAAATCATCATCCTCTCGGGTTTCATCAGGAAAAAAAGTATATACTATCTTTTATTACTTCTAAATTAAAATCCCCGCGAGGAGGAATCGGCGGGAATTTTATCTCAGGGAAACGGTTCTATAAGGAAGTTTTGAAATTTTATAGGAGTGGCTAGCTGTGGAGCTTAATGAATTGATCCCTAAGAATTATGTTCATTTCATCAACAGAAGCTGCATGAGTCCAGTAACTGTCATGCACAGCTGCAAAAGTTAAATTTCTAAGTAAAATTGATAATACCTTTCTTTGCAAACTTCTGCAGTGTACATCATGTGACAAGAGTCTAAACTATGCACAAAATTAGGGGGGAAGGCAGATGTTTGCTTCATATAATCAATTGGAATCTTCATAATCAATTACTTACATTTTAAATTTATTTGGGGACTTGCAAGTCGATGGCTAAAGTTTCGATAATATCAGTTTTTGCATACTTTCGATAAGGCTGAACTATTGGAAGATCAAGGGGAGAAATCCATCCAACTGGGTTACTTGTTTTGGCCACGATATTGGCACATGCTTGAAGCCATTCTTTTATTTAATGAGCACCTGTGAACAAATTCTATATTGCTTTGAGAGTTAAGGTGGCTAAGTATATGCTCGCTTGATAGCTATCACTCTCTTCTAAAAAATTTTGATCCCGTAATTGTCGATAAATTTGGTCTCTAGCTCCAATGAAGGTAACTCCGTATACACTCGTCATGACTGTTTGTTTGATTGTTTTTCTTTTAATATTATCAGGAAGTTTGAGAGCAACATTCAAGAATGCTTAGCTTCTACCTGTGGCTGAACCTTATCGCAAATCTTTTTTAATCATTTCAATGACCATCTTTGAGACATGAGTATAAACATCACTCGGTTTTTATCCAGGACCTAAATTAACTTGATAGGCGCCCTCCATATCTCTTCCCAAAGCTGCATAATGCTGTAATCCATTGCAACTGCCATCCTGATGTATATGAAGAAAGGAAACATATTATTCAGGCTTATCTTGTTTTAAGGCTTTTGAAAGATCAAGAATAGTTGCAATAGCCTGCCAACTATCCTCATATTATAACCACTATCTATTACTTTCTAAAAGAGGTTCTTTCGCTATTTTGTGTATTTTATCTAAATTTTATTCAATAAACATAAGTTTTTCTGCAATAGGAGCTTTATCCTTACCCATTAAGTTAGCACAATGAATCTTCAGCCATTTTAGACCACTTTAACCTAAACGCTTACCAACTCCTAAAAGAAGCATTCCTCTCGCTAGGTCACTTCCAATATGATTCAAGTGTGGTGGCACAGGATAGACTCTGCCTCGAAAATCAAGGTTATTAGGATAATAGAAATAATCTAACTTCCGAAATGATCGAGCGATATTCAATTTGAGTAAAAAGTCGCTTTTTGCAGAATGCTAATCTCTTAACGTTTGTATCTTTGCAAGAATATCCTTTTTTTTATAAGGATTGAATTCCAATTTGGAACTTGTTATATAAGTATTTATCATTTCAGAATATCTTTTGGGAATATAATGCTGAAGGCCTCCCTCATCCCAAACCGCTTCGATTATTTCCAACACTTAATTGTTTATTTTCCATGGGGTACTCGACAAAAAATTTAAGACTGAAAATACTCGATGATTATCTGCATATTTGATGATTCTTTATTGAACTGGGCAGTTGCTATATCTCATAAAATTAGTTGCTTGAGAGTAGTATCCACCAATCTAAGGATCAATCCAAGGTAAAGGCTCGATTAGCATAGGCACACATCTCTCCATGTGCATAAACATGTCCTCACTTTTTTATAGTTTAGGGATAAGAGTTGTCAAAAAATACTAATTGATGCGAAGAATGGAGATTGAAATGAATTGATCATTTCTTTTTATGGTTTGATGCTAGGATATAATCAAAGGCACTCTATAGCCATACTTGTTTGTGATAGCAGAAAGCTATTTTAACAAGTAAACCACCACTTGACCAAGCTCGGTTTGAACTTTGTCAGATATTTACGATTATCCTTGTTTATAAGTTTTTATCCTTTTCATCAAATCCTCCAAAAATTTCTTCCTATGTTGGGGAGGAGTAAATTTATATTGAGACTTTCTTTATTTTTACTTAAAAGCTTCTGATTTCCAATGTTTCGGGTTTTTCGGTTTCTCTTTATGAGATTATGCGAAATTAGTTTTGTCTTCAAGATCCATATCTTATGATTGATTAACTTCTGATGAATTTGCAGCTTCATTTTTGGCTGCTGCCTTTTATCTTTTAATAATTATATCGTAATCCCTCTGATTTTATTTAAATATTTTTTACTGTTTTTCATAGTGTACTTGAGTTTACATTTTGCTGATAACTTTTGATATAAACTTTTTCTATTAAATTCCGTCATACTACTGAATTTAAAAGTTTTTAATAGATCCGTGCTTGAAAATCTTTTAGAAGGTTTGAACGACTAGTTAAGACAACGTCACAGTTGCTAATTTTTATGCATTTAATTTGATTAAGAGCTAGGCATATATTTTTCTACTTCCACTTAGATGTTTTCCCATGCATCGATTCTGTTCTTCTTTTAAAGCAGCTGCCAGTGGAACTAGCCATTCAAGAATAAAATTTCTCACGACTTAAGCTTCTTGAACTTTATTTAACTTCATAAGGGATTAGAGAAGCTATTCCAATTTTTCATGAGATTAATCGCTTGATACTTCTTAGATCATCAGCTGACGTTGATAAAGATTTATCTTGGATTAGGATTTACGATTATAAATTCCTTTTAATGGTAGTCGAAAATTGATAGGATTTGTCACTAAACGTAATATTCGGCAAAAATCATCTTATTTAAAATGAATTTCTTGTCTACGCTGAGTTGATTCCACTTGCTTGATTGTCGCTGAAATATCTTTATGAATATCAAAAAAAGCAATAGAATGGAGATCTCCCCTAAGAAATCCGACTTTGCTTGCGCTGAGGAACTCATATATAAGAGCTATGTTCTTGAGAATGGTATCAGGACTGATAGTAGCTTTTTTGTATTTTTATATCTATTTTGCTATTTATTTGAGAATAACTTCTTAATTCTCTTTTGCTTTTTCTTAAGTTTTAATTCTTTCTCTTAAAATGTAATTATGGCCAAATATTAAGCATATTTGGTCAAGTAGGAGTGCATCAATTTTCATTAGTTCTTCGCAAGCATCTCTAATCAAATAAAGACTGGTCTTTTAGGGTGTACTTGTACTAAAGCTATATTTATTGTTGGAGAAACGCAGAAAATTAATTATAGGCCTTGGCCGACATATTTGATATTCTGATGATGTTGTTATAATGCCGATTGAAATGGATTATGGTGACAAAAAACCCAATTTTAGCAAATCCTTTCGGACAATTGATTGGAGCATTGCAGGTGCGTAGCGAAAGGAGGGGCAAATATGTCTAAGAATCATAATTAGTTTATAATTAATTATGTTCAACTTTGCCTATTATTAATACTATTAAATTTATGTGAATAAGATATCGGTTAAATTCCTATTTCACAATTCTACTATTGTTTATTTTACTAAAATGTTAATGTACAATTTATATGAATTCAAAGAAAAATATATACGAACTCAGTGAACAGATTGAAAAAAAATAAGATAAGGAATATTAAATCTAAGCCAGGAAGATAGCTAATGCATATCGGCAGGTTGAACAGCTTAAAGTTCCTAAAAATATTCACTCTGTTAATGCTAAGCCATCTTCGAGTCAGCAAAAAGCGGTTTCTTCTTATGCCTTAAAAGTAAAGCAAACTTTAAACGAAATAAATGCAAACAAAATTAAATAAATAGAAAGTCTGAGTAAAAATTTGATTCGTAAGGTGGATAAATAAAAATAGAGAATCCCGTCAAAATTATAAAGAGCAGGCGTATAAAAATGTTTTAGGATTATTGAAACATTCAACGGAAAGATCAGTATGTGGGCTTTCCAACTATTAATATCATTTAAGAAAGAAGAGTAGAAGAAGTAAGACTATTTTATTCTCAAATTTAGAGTATTTAAAATATTTAGAGCATGGAGAGATGAAACAGTCTTTTCCAAAATTGAAAAAAAGAAAAATGGGAAATAACAGGAAATGTAATTGCTTAAAAAACATTAACTTGCTAGCGAGTTTCATGCCTTTATCTTAGTTAAGAAATGTTTTAAGATTTGGAATGCTGAAGCAAGGAAGGAGATCAGGCGAAAGAGATACGAATTGGAGCAAAAAAGAAAATAAGCTGAATAAAAATTGAAAGTACAACAATAAATAAAGAAATCACCAAATAATGTTATCCCTGTTAATAGTGAGCTGCAAAATAAAGTTCGAGGCTTTCTCGATGGACTAAAATAAAAAATAATAAATAAGGATAGGCTGAACACTATCAAATAAAAAACAGAAGAATCAGATTTGAGAATTAAGATATCGGAGTAGAGTAGCGAAGCCTTGGTCGAATAATAGAAGAATTAGCAAGATATAGTGGATTCAGATTAGGAAAACTCAAGTGGATCTAATCGAGCCATCCAAGGGAATTCATAAATAATAATATCTCCACCTTAGCCAATTGCAGAAAAAAGGCCCATGACAAACTAATAACTTTAGAAAAAGCGAAAGGAATTGTAAACCAAGCACAAAAGTAGAAAGTAGATTCTATCTAAATTAAAAAAATAAAAAGAGTAGAAGAAAAAAGAGGAGGAAATGCAAAGAGCAGAAATATAGAAATAGATCGAGTTATAGCAAAAGAAGAGAAAGCAATAAAAATATCGGCAATACAAAAAAAACAAGCAGGATCACTAGTAATGGGAAAAACGAGAAATTGTTTTATAACAACAGGCAGAATAATTTAATCGCTTTAGGCTATTGGTAAAACAACCATTATTTAGAAATATTACGGATGGAAACCACTCTCTTCCTTGAAACTCACAAAAATTAAAAATGGATAGTATTTATATCAAACTTTGCTGCTCATTTTGTATCGGATTAATGCCCACAAGTTTATCACTAACTTAGAATCAGCTGCCGCTAGAATATTATAAAGCCAATATTAAAGAATGGATAAAAGATATCGACTGAAACTACTTACTAAAGGGTTAACAGCAATGTAGGAATGGAGGAAAGATTAAATTTAGAAAAAATCGTAATATACAATTATTCATTAAGTCAATATACTCAAAGTAGTTGTTAATTTATGCAGATTTTTTTTTCTGAATGGAAGAGAACTATCCCACAACTTGTTGCTGAGAATTTTGATTGGGAAAGGCCGAGAAATAAACGGGCAACTGAATTCAATAGACTACAACTTTTGCATAAAGGTTTTAGATCCCTGAGCCTGAACAAGGAAGAATAGCAGAAAAATCGATGCATAGCTGACCAAAAGAATAAGATAAAAACAAAGATAAAGAATATGCTTGAGGACAGTGGCGAAATAAATTATGAATAGTTTTTGTGATTTTATATTTTACCTGCTAATCAAATTTAAACTTAAAGAAAGTGACTGACTTTTAACCATGCTGACATTCTAAACAATTTTAGAAAAAAAGCTGCTTTTAATCGAAGTTGTAATTTGATGAAATGACTAAGTTATAGTTTTATTGAAATGGAAAAAGACAGAAAGAAGGGATCAATAAGTCAGCGTAAAAAAAAAGGAGTTAAGGATTAGATTGACGAGGAAGACCTATTACAATAATCACTTAAAATTTTATAAAATTTATTTTAATCACGATTGATTGATCGCATTTCTAGACCCATTGACAAAAAGATAAAGGAGCAACAAATTTAAAACTATGGAGAAAAACTACAAAATCTCCATGAAAAATTGACTCGTATACAAGCTGAAATTATGGAAAATGCGTACTCTGATAATGGAAACATTAGGAACAAGAGTGTCTTCGGTGAAGTAATTAAATGCATAAATTAGATTTTAGTCGATGGCAGTTTTAAATTCTTTAAAAAAATCTGTATGGCGCTTGGATTACAGATCACTCGTAATATGGACACTATTAATATTGAAGAGTGGGCTGGCGGTTGTCTGGACACAAAAACGGAATCATCTTGCTGTTGATGCTTTGGAATGACATATTTTTATGCAATTGATTTAAAATATCAGTAAAATAGAATTTAAATATTTTAACAATTTCATATAGAACAAAACTTTAGTATTTATTTATTAATTTATGTTTATCCTTAATATAATTAATCGATTTTATAATCATGTTTAATTTGTCCTATTCGAGAGGGACTCATCTTAGTATAGATTGCATTAAAGCCTGTCCTTTTTAAGAAAATCTCTTTGCTTTCGCATTCTACCAAACTAATCCTACTTCTCTAGGGGCAATAGCTGTTGCCAAGCTCTCACAATTTACTGATTTAGATAGCATTACTCCTATTGAAAGTCCACCTCTTTTGCATATAGTTTGGGCTAAGCCTTTATAAGAAAATAATTATTATATCCTAGCAGCTGCCTCAAGACAGGACTAAATACTAATTTACTTCTGCGATGCTAATTCAAAACTTCTCACATTAGCAAAATCAATCAATGTTGGAAAATAAATATTCTGTCTTTACTTAGACATGCTTACACTCGCAAATTGTTATCAGGTTCTCGTTTCCACCAATGAATCAACTGTTATTGATTTAATTTTGGATAACAATTTCGGTATTCATCAATTAAGATAGAAATAAAATAGCAACAGATATATAGTAAACATTAGTATGCCGTTTGGACATGCAGAATTAACCCTTTTTAGAAAAATTCATTTTTGTGCGGGGATTAAGTGAACTCACTTTATCTATACTCACAAGGGTCACTTGTAGCTAGGAATAAGACTGCTCATAAACAAGGAATATGCGATATTAGCTTCGGATTAAACCATACAGTATATTCTGGGGGATTTGATGGAATCGTCTGCTCTTTTGATATAAGAAAATTTAATGAGTGCGTCTATAAACATGATTGGGGAGGAACAATATGGAGAGTCATTCCTAATCCCTAAAACTCAAAGATATTGCTTTGCAATTCGTCTTAAAAAAAATTCCAAATAGTTGACAATACGCTTTCTCAATAGTTGTGGAATTCAGGAAATTCTCATGATTCATTAGCTTATGCTGCGGACTGGGGTTCAAACAGCTTGTTGACTGCTTCCTTTTATGATAAAATGCTTTGTTACTGGAATAAAGTTAATGATTGAAATAAAGAATGGAAAGATTATATAGTATTATTGATTAAATTGATTTATTTCACTTTATTTATGTGCATGAGAGCATAATCCTTATTTTGATTATATCTAATAATAGAAAACTATAGCTTAGATATCAGTCTTTATTTTAAGGACTTATTCCATTTTAAAATGACTTGATCATTTAATATATTTAATTTTAATATTTATTGGGGACGCTACTTGGCAGTAATAATTTCATTTGATCTTTTGAATACTCAAATTATCCAATTTATTCTGTATTTTTAATTGTTTGGTAAAGTTGAAATATTATTAAGAAATAGAACATTTACTGATATAGTCAATAATACTGACACTCTTCAGTGAATCAGAATTACAAATGTCAACTTCAAACCAATGGAACTTGCAACAACAACAAACTATTGATCTAACTCAACAAAATATGCAATTATTTGAACAAAATATGGAATTAAAACAGCGAAATATTTTTCTTGAGAGTCAAATTGCCAAGAAAGCTAAGGAGAATAAAATGATCGTTGAGAAGATGCAACATATTATCCTGAGACTATAAAGATGTCCATGATTATGTTTCTAATTCATTATTTTTTAAAAATTAAAAATATAATAAACTAATTGTAGATAAAATATTTTAGAAAGACATGTGATAAAATAGTTGTCATATTCATTATTACAATAAAAACATCTATAATTAGTTACCACCCCTCCCATTTATCAGACTGGTGGAGTTTAAATAGTCTGAAGGATGCTTTTTTCTATTGCAAAAATATTT
>Ga0302185_10002244_pt1 | contig 12837 bp, 14 predicted proteins | sample II_Bog_E1_1_FD_200231 | JGI IMG/M metagenome (GOLD analysis project Ga0302185, IMG submission 200231) | Peat permafrost microbial communities from Stordalen Mire near Abisko, Sweden - II_Bog_E1_2 | ecosystem: Environmental > Terrestrial > Soil > Wetlands > Peat | place: Sweden: Abisko... | reverse complement strand
TGCTTGGTTCTCTCATCAGAAGGAGAGTTTCACGAATCTAAAATCCTTGATTTGCTCTCAGACAGCTTAATTTCTTTATTTTTAAAAAAGAGCCTGTGACATCTATTTGTTATGCCCATTTTTAGCACAATGGTTTTTACCAATACGCTTCCTCTTGATTGTCTCCAATTTCCAGTTCTTTTTATTAAATTTCTCTGTTTTCACCGCTGGAATGCCGAGAGGCTATGTAATATAATTACCATAGTTAGATTCGCTTCATGTAAACCAGATGAACAACGCTAAATAGTGCCTTATACCTTATAATCCAAAATCACTATCCCACGATATGATTCCAGCTCTTCTTTTGTTAGGTTTAGATTTTTGATTGTCATGGTGGTTTTATGCGACAATGACAGAAACTTTTCAACTGGACTAAATAGATGACCTAACAGTCCCAGAGCCTTTGTTCTATAGTGCATTGGGATTGTAATAACAGGTTTTAACTGTTCCATTACCGCTACTGCAGTTGAGGCATTGATGGTAGCAAGTCCGCCTACTGGTAATAGTAAAATGTCTACACTACCAAGCTGTTCGATTTGCTCAGATGAAAGTTCATGACCTAAATCACCGCAATGACAAACGTTTATATCATCTATCGTATACTTAAACACCGTATTATTTCCTCTAAAAAAGCCACCATGATTATCGTGAAAAGTTGATATGCCTAAAATGGAAATACCCCTTTCAAAATATTGACCCGGTTTATCTAAATGCTCAAATTCGCCTCGCACTATTGAGACGTTATTATGGTCTGAGTGATTGTGACTGATAGTAAGTATGTCTGCTTCAAGATCCGGCAAGGGATAACCTATTTTCTTATCGAACGGGTCAATCACAATCCGTGTTCCATTATTGGCTGCTATTGCAAAACAAGATTGACCAAACCATTTGATTTCCATTTTCTATTCCCTCCAAATTACTGCGATAAACGGATTACAGTAACGCTGTTTTTTCTGTTTTCATTCATTCAGCTTCTGTTTATTTTATGCTTTGTAGAATGCTATTTCATTTATGCCAATTTTTTATATACCTTAAAATAAACCCATATTGCATTGATTAGTAACAATGCACTTGTAATAAAAAATACATATCTGATACCCCAATAAGCTGCCACCTGCCCACCTAGAATTGAACCTCCAAATACTCCCAAATACTGTGCCGACATGTTAAATCCAAAAACTCTGCCGGTAAGAGCATCTGGGGTAATCTTCTTAACTAAGACATTAACCGAAGGAATCAACCCTGCCATTGCTAATCCTAATAAAAAGCGAAGTACCATTAACTGCCAAGGATTTTTTACAAAGGCTTGTGGTATAAAAATGAGACCTGCCACTACAAGAGCGACCAGCATAACCTTCTGTGAACCAATTCTATCAGAAAGTTTCCCCAATCTTGGAGCAGCAATTATATTTGCCAGTCCAGAAACTGAAAAAACCACTCCAGCCAACAGTGCAACATGATTGGTATTACTCGATAACTGGCTCACATATACTGTGATGATTGGCTCCACAGAGTATAATGCTACGGCTAGTACAAAAGAGGTCACAAACATGATAACCGTTAAACTTTTTTCTGGAATACTATCCCATGTCGCTTTAGTACTAAGCACTTTTTGATCTTGACGAGTAAAAGATTCCTGTACAAACAAAACCGTTGTAATAAACGCCATCAACATCAATGCACCTGTTATAAAAAATACATTTTGCAGACCAAAGTTCTCTGCTATATAACCGCCAATTATTGGTCCAAGCAAAGAACCTGCAATAGGTGCTGTTGAGATGGTACCTAAAGCCCAGCCAGCGTGTTCCTTATCGGTCTGGGTTGCAATCAAGGTAATACAAGCTGTACCATAACCAGTAATAACGCCTTGCAACAATCTTAATCCTATCAACTGATACACATTCTGTGCAAACCCCATACTAAATATAACAACTGCCATACCAAGGCTCGCCCTCAGTAACATTGGTTTACGACCAAATCTATCAGCCATCTGCCCCCAAATAGGTGAAAAAATAGCTGAAATGATAAAGGTAATACCAAAAGCAAGTCCTGAAAACTGCTCAATTAAGGCCGTATCGTGTATCCCGAGATGATTTATATAAAGCGGTAATACCGGGGCAATCTGGCTCATTCCCACACCTGTTGCAAACATCCCAAACCAACAAACAATTAAATTCTTTTTCCACATCGGCATGTATATAAACCTTCCCTGCTATGTTTCATTTGTTATTCATAAATAATCAACAATATCATCTTAACCTTCAGAGGAACTTTCTACCATGCATTATATTAAACTCCATGAACATTCTTGCTATAAAATTCCGCCGAGATTAGTTGAATTAAGTATTTTTAAATTACTGTAAGATTCCTGGCATTAGACAAGCAAGACATATGATATCAAAACATTTCAACAACTCATCAAAATACTAGCTCACTTTTATATTTGACAAGTTATATATAACTATGGTAATATGGTTAAAATAATTTCAAATCATTAAGGAGGTCATTATGTCATTAAGCCACACTTTATTAGGATTACTATCTTATAAGCCAATGACCGGTTATGAAATAAAACAGCTGTTTGACTGTTCCATCCAACATTTTTGGAATGCTCATATAAGCCAAATATATCGTGAGCTTACACGTATGGATGAAAAAGGATGGATCGTGCACCATACACAAGAGCAAACGAGTAAACCGGATAAGAAGATTTATTCTATTACCGATACCGGTTCGGCAGAATTTATGAAATGGCTGCAGGATTTTCCGGCCGATTTTGAAAAAGTGGAACGCAATGAGTTTTTAGTACGAATTTTTTTTGCGTCACGCATTGATAAAGCTGCTTTGACCTATGAGCTGAAGCGTTATATAAGAAAAGCGCAAGAACAGCTAGACAAGTATAACCAAATTGGAACAGGAATTCAAACCGAAGCCGAAAACGGTGAAAAAGATGCCTTTTTTTGGCGCATGACGCTGCGACGCGGTATCCTGTCAACCGAGGCCGCAATGAAATGGGCCGAAGAATGTTTACAATTATTAGAAGAGGAGCGATAACAGTATGAAAATCACAGCAATCAACGGAAGTCCGAAAGGCAAGGCAAGCCACACAAATGTAATGGTTTCTTCATTTTTAAAGGGAGCTAAAGCAGCTGGAGCGGAAACTGTGAATATCTTCTTATCCGAAAAAGATATTCATCATTGTCGAGGCTGTTTTTCTTGTTGGGTCAATCATCCGGGACAGTGCGTAATTAAAGATGATATGTCTGAGGTATTAGCACGTTGTGCCAATAGTGATATTTTGATTTTAGCTACCCCTTTGTATTTTGATAATATTTCAGGTATGTTAAAAGACTTCATGGATCGGCTCATTGTGAGCGGCGATCCGCATTTCCAGAAAGACGGCAGCGGTGAATGTCGGCATACGCATCTTTTTAAACAAAAAGTACCAAAACTCATTTTAATGTCAAACTGCGGGTTCTCTGAAAGATCTCATTTTCAGGTGATTTCACACTGGATTCAAAGAGCTGCCTTGAATATGCATACCGAAGTAATCGGCGAAATATATGCACCGCAGGGAGGACTCTTAAAGATTACCATTGGAGAATTATCTACTATTATCCAGCAATATGGGCACTACTTAGAAACAGCTGGCAAAGAAATTGTAACCAACATGAAAATTTCTGCGGATACAGCAAAGCAATTAGCGCAGAATTTCATTCCCGATGAGATTTATATTCAGCAAGCAAATCAATATTTTGACAACATGTTAGCCAAGCAATCAGTGTAATGAGTATTTCATTATATTTGCTTTCTGCCATATGGATCTAAAATACGCAAACTCTACAAAATCTCATCCAAATAGGACTACTTATTAAAAGAAATCTCCCTTAAACTGTTCCACGCTGAGTTGAAAAAGTTTAAGGGAGATTTCTTTTATCTATGAATAGGACCAGTCCTATATTCTCCATCGAGTACAAGCTAAAGAGGCGATCTTCTATATGGTTTGCCGTCTTAACATGCCACATTTATTATCTGGCAAATATGCGAAATTGTATTTACGATACAGGGCATCTGCGGGTTTATTTGCGATAAGACATACATAACTGTCTTCAAAGGTATTTTCTTTTAAATAGGTATCAATGGCTTGCATAATCTTATTGGCAAAGCCTCTCCGCCAGTACTTTTCATCTACCATAATATCACTGACTACATATGTAATTCCCTCATCACCGACAATTCGTCCAAAAGCAATCAATTGTTCCTGATCATAAATTGATACCGTAAATAAGGAATTTTCAATTGCTTTTTGGCTTCTCAGCAAATCTTTATCCCCCATACCAGAACGCATTCGTAGGCTAATATAATCTTCCGGTTTTGGTTTTTCATAAATCAAATCCATGAACAGTCACCTCTTACTATCGTTTCACATTTTATTTTCTTAAATCTGTCCTTTGATGAGAATATAATCTGATTCTATCATATTCTTTTCATCGTAGCAGTTTTTACATTTATATCAGTTGTGTCACTATATCCGTAGCATAACTTTTTTACTTAGAAAAATATTTTTCCATCATAGAAACATCGGAAAGGTAGGTATCGATTTTTATAATAAGTCCATTGTCAACAGTCAATACAGTTGCCAATTCTTCATCTAAAATGCGTCCATCTGCTGATGTTGCAGTATTATTGAGCGATAGAGTAAGTCCATTTTGTCCCACAAGAATATGGTGAAGCTTTGTTTGTACTCCGCCTGCAATAATAGTTTTAGTACGTTCGATAACAGCATTCGCCCCCACAGCAGTTCCAGAAATTATTCCATCACCAGGAAGTGTCCATTTGATATCAGTGTGCAAAAGACTCCTAATACCATCCCAATCGTGAGCTTTATATGCACATAAAAAATCTTCAGCAATTTTTTGATTTATTTGGTTCGTCATATTTAAAACGCTTCCTTTTGTTTTTAGATCTAAATACAGTTTACAATAGAAATAACGTCATGTAAAATGATGAGAATTGATTCATATATTCATTTATTGTGATTTACTCAACTTTCCCACCTGTAAAAGTGGGCTAAATCCTTGAAAAATCCAATAAGATTAGCAAAAAACCAAAACACAAAGGAAGGTGCTACTCTCATGTTACTCCAAAATGACTCTTTTGAAAATACCCAAAATGCTTTTTATCAAGCTGTTAAAACTCTTCAAATTACAAAACTTCTACATATGTCCAATGTTCGGAAATCTTGTGGCAAACCAGTTGGTAAGGTTTTTCAATTCCTTGTTTTATTGGTATTCCAAGGTGGAAATTTATTTCGTTTCTTAAATTCCAAACATGTTGCACAGGCTGGTGCACAAAAAAATACATTCTATCGTTTCATGGATGAACCTTCCTACAACGGGAAGAGGTTTCTGCTATTACTGGCTGCAAAAGTCATAAACGCTTTGCGACCGCTTACAAATACTAGACGTGTTAAAGTTTTTATTTTGGACGACTCAACCATCCCTCGCAATCGCAGTAAAAAAGTGGAACTGCTAGCCAAGATTTTTGATCATGTCTCACATAAATTCGTAAAGGGATTTACCCTTTTGACGCTTGGCTGGTCAGATGGATACAGCTTTATTCCCCTGACATTCAATCTACTTTCATCTGCAAAAAAGAGCAATCGCTATCAGGAAATTTCTGCGTCAATCGACCATCGTACCAATGGCTATAAAGCCCGCTTGGAAAGTATGCTTCACAAGCCGGATGCCGCGTTGCGTCTAATAAAAAGTGCCTTGGATATAGGGATTTCTGCCGATTATGTTCTAATGGATACCTGGTTTACCACGGAACCCTTCATCAAATCCATTCAAGACTTGGGATTGGACGTCATTGGCATGGTCAAGCAGTTGAACCAAAGTTATATCTTTCATGGCAAAACCTATAAGTTAGCACAGCTCCAAAAGAGTGCTCCTTATAAATCTGCGAAAGAGTGCTTTGGTTCACTGGTGGTATATACAAAAAATCATCACATTCCTGTAAAAATTGTCTTTGTTCGCAATCGGAACAAGCGAAGCGAATGCTTGTATATTTTGAGTACAGATATCGAGCTTAGTAATGCTGAAATTGTGCGGATTTACGGTAATCGTTGGTCTATCGAAGTATTCTTCAAAGCATCGAAATCCTTGTTTAAACTTGGCAAGGAATTTCAAAGTCGTAGCTATAATGCCAATATATGCCATACGACGATTGTTTTTACGAGATACATCCTTTTGGAATGGATTCGTAGAAATGAGAACGACCAAAAAACTTATGGAACATTATTCTTTGATATGTGCGAGGACATACAGGATATGGAACTCGTTGACGCACTTAGAAGCTTGATGAAACTATTTATTGAGATTGCCAATGGTTTTGCCGCCGAAAACACGGAAACCATAAAAAGTAAATTAAAGGATTGGATTACCTCCCAGACCAGATTTGTTCAGGCTTTGTTTGCTAATTTGTGCTGGGAAAGTTGAGTGATTTATATAGAAGGAGAAAATTCATGGAAAGTAATGGAATCCACATACTCCTCCTTTACCATAAAAATTTATGGTTTTATCCCATTCCCCTTATTAATTCTTAATGAAAATAATAATTTCATGGGCCCATTTCATAAACACAGTTTACTCTCGTTGTTTTTTTTTAACAAATCCAACTCATCTTGAAATATTCTAAAATTTACAGGAAAAATGACTATTATGAACATGAAACAATTACTAGCCGTAGCTTTAGAACCCATTTATTCGTTTTCCTATATAATGATTACTGCATAAATAAATAATCAGAAAATCCATAGTTATTAAATAGCCCTACCTAAATAATGTATATTTGCATATTTATTACATAATCATGTATTGTGGAGTTCATTTTAAAAAGATCTAATACCCTACTGAATAGTTACGAAACTAAAAAAAAGTAACAAATTAATAAGAATTGAACGTTTATTGACAGAATGATTCAATACCGTTATAGTGAGGGCGTAGATATTTTTTTGAGGAGGAATTTTGTGATGGCAGAAAAAAAAGCCCTGCGTTGGGCAATTTTAGGGACAGGCGTTGTAGCAAATGAAATGGCACAAGCGTTGACGAATGCGGGTAAAGAAATTTATGCCGTAGGCAACCGTACATATGACAAAGCGGTGGATTTTGCAAAGAAATATCACATCAAAAAAGTTTATCAGGATTTCCACGAAATGTTTACAGATGAGGCTGTTGATGTTATTTATTTAACAACACCACATAATACACATATTGATTTTATGCGCGAAGCAATCAAGCATGGCAAACATTTGCTCTGTGAGAAATCAATTACCTTGAACAGCCGTGAATTAAATGAAGCGGTCGAAGCTGCAAAAGAAAAAAATCTTGTTCTTGGCGAAGCCATGACGATTTATCATATGCCGATCTATAAAAAATTGAGAGAATACATGGCTTCGGGAAAACTCGGGAAGGTAAATCTTATTCAATTAAATTTTGGCAGTTATAAAGCCTATGACATGAACAACCGTTTCTTTAATATGTCATTAGCTGGTGGTGCTTTGCTGGATATTGGGGTCTATGCTTTTTCACTGGCACGAAGTTTTCTTGATTCAAAACCAAATGAAATTTTATCGAAAGTACAGTATGCCACAAGCGGAGCCGATGAAAAATCCGGTTTTGTTATGACAAATAAAGAGGGACAAATGGTTGTCGCATCTTTATCACTGCATTCCAAACAGCCTAAACGCGCAGTCATTTCTTGCGAACACGGTTATATCGAAATCATGGAATACCCACGAGCCGAAGAGGCTGTCATTATCGATGCAAAAACTGGCGAACGAACCGTTTTATGTGTTGGTGAACAGAAAAAGGCTTTGCAGTATGAAATGGAAGATATGGAATCTGCTATTGCGGGTGACATTTCACTGATGCGTTTATCGGATACGATCGATGTTATGGCCATGATGTCAGAAATCCGAACCGAATGGCAAATGTATTATCCTTCCGAAACACCCGGAGAGATTTTGTAGATTGCATTATGTTTTTACTTTTCGGCTGCCGTCTTTATTGAATAACTTTCTTAAAGCTATTTCTTCAACACCGACAAAAACGACCAACCCTACTACAATAAATAACCCTTGAATATTTTCATTAATGTATAATGGATAACAAATTGCTCCTATTCCCAACAGCAGATTAAGAAACCCCAAAGCCAAGAATCCATATGCACCATATTGTTGAGAAATCTGCCATGTATCTTGATTTTTCATCGATAAATTCGTTCTGTATCCATATATTCTATTTATATTTTCAGGTGGATATTTGATCAAAACAAAACCCAATACAATACATACAATTGCTGAAATAACAGAAATCATAAACTCACGACCTTTACATCAATTTTATGTAATCTAAACTTATAGCAAAAGATGACAACCGATGATTTCGGTTGTCATCTTTTGCTAAATCAGTTATAACACAATACGCGCACGATTGGAAGGAACTTCTCCACTTTTTAATTCACAAACAAACAATGAATGTGAAAAATATAATAATTTCTTTACTGCTCATCCATTTAGATGGGCAATTTTTTAATTTACAATGTATTTTGAATAAATAAGACAAAATAGATTGTATATTTGACTTATTTAAGTCAAATATTGTACAATATAAATATAATTTTGCTTATTTATTGCAAAATGGAGGGAAATAATATGTTATTAGAATTTAAAACCAGTAATTACAAATCATTTAAAGAAGAACTCTGCCTATCGCTCATTCCAGCTCCAAAACAAAAGGGTTTAGATTATAGTATCTTACAAACTAAAATCGGTCAAAAAAAATACAAAGGCCTTAACTCTACTGTAATTTATGGTCCAAATGCGTGCGGTAAAACTAATATTATTGGATCAATGGATACCTTTAAAAGCATTGTTCTACGGGGGAATATTCGGAATGAAGATACCAAAAACATGCCTAATGCTGCCGCTAATGCATTAGAGCTAATTCCAAACAATCTAGATACAGAGGTTGCGCCTGTAACGTTTTCTATTAAATTTATAGAAGCAGAAACTCTTATTGAATATTCCATTTCAGCAGAACTCGGCAAATTTTTAGAAATTGATTATCCGCGAAAAATTGTATCAGAAGTCCTTATTATAAACGAAGAATTAATTTTCAGCAGAAATGAAAATTTAGAGTTTGGAGCTCTTAACAATATCAAAGACTATCTTGTCAATGCTTTTGAGAAAAATTCTGCCAGTGCAATGTCATTGTCTAGCAGTAATTTAAACAAGGAAGAACTGTTTTTGATGAATGGCTTTAAAACTATGTTTAGCTCTAAGTTGGTGTCCTTAATTGCCAATTGGTTTGATAATAAATTCATGGTTATTTATCGTGCAGATGCACTGCATTTAGTTCGGAAATTTACCGATCCGAAAAAAGAATCCATATATATTGAAAAAACTTTAAATGAAGCCGCAAATCAGTTTGGAATTAATTCAAATGCTCTAGGTTATGTCTTTGATGGCGACAAAAAAGAGGCAAAGCTTTGCTCTCTCTTTAAACGTGGAAGTAAAAGTACAGCTATTCCAGCTGAAATATTTGAATCATATGGCACAATTCGATTTGTAAATTTGTTTCCACTCGTCGTCAATGCATTACTAAATGGTGGAACTCTTGTAATAGATGAGTTTGATGCATCGATTCATCCTATGGCATTAATGAGCATCATTAATATTTTTCATAATGATGATATTAATATTCACAATGCACAACTTATCTTCAACACACACAATCCGATATTTTTGAATGCTAATTTATTCCGCCGGGATGAAATTAGATTTGTAGAACGGGATGACGATAGTCATCATAGCATCAGTTATGCTCTTTCAGATTTTGGAACTGCTGGAGCGGGCGGTGTTCGAAAAAGTGATGATTATATGAAAAATTACTTTGTAGATCGCTATGGCGCAATTAAGGATATTGATTTCACTCCTATTTTTGAAAGCCTATTAAATGGCCAGAAAGAGGTGTAATTATATTGCGAGAGAATCGAAAATATTATTTTACTGTTGAAGGAGAAACTGAAAAATGGTATTTGCAATGGTTGCAATCAACCATTAATGCCGCTCCAACCTCAAAATTCCGTCGAATCGCTATTGATTGTCCTGTTCAAAAAGACCCTTTAAAACGTGCTAAATCTCTAGTATCTTTAGAAAAAACAAAAATAACCCATATATTTGATTACGAAAGCAATGATGACATTCACACTACACAGTTTCTCACCACTTTAACTCGGATGAAAAATGCACAAAATTTAGGAAAGTCTATAAATTATCAACTAGGATATAGCAATTTTACATTTGAGCTATGGATGTTACTACATAAAATAGATTGCAGTGGAGCCATATCACACCGACGACAATATCTCTCTTTTATAAATCGTGCCTATAATGAAAATTTCGAAAATCTCGATCAATATAAGCATGAAAACAATTTCAAGAGAGTTTTATCTAAATTGTCTTTAGATGATGTATGTAAAGCAATTAGTCGAGCCAAGTCTATTATGCAGAATAATAAAAATAATTTACTCATTTTACATCAATACAAAGGCTACAAGTATTACAAAGAGAATCCGTCCTTATCAATTTGGGAAGAAATTGAACGTATCCTTTTAGACTGTAATCTTTTATAGTAAAAACAGTTCCACTGACAATAAATGCTTAATCAAAATCAATGCGTTTCAGCCCCCTAAACTTATAGCAAAAGATGATAATTTCTTTACTGCTCATCCATTTGGATGGGCAATTTTTCATAAGTGTTCAGAAGTAAGCGTCTTATAAATGGACCTACTCTATTTTAACGGTTCTTACTTACTCACAACCGTTACTCTTCCAACATGATTTTGATAATTTCCGTATCGGTATTTTTCATACCCTTACATGCAACCCTGCCAACAGCAGCAATCGTTTCTTCAATATTATTTTTTAAAATACCATCGCCTGGTTGGTAACTTCTTCCACTCACGGCTAATACATGTGACATATATGCGGCATCTAAAGAAGAAGAAATTTTGGCTGCACAAGATGGTTTAGCTCCATCGCAGATAATTCCCGACACATTGGCTAGTGTATTACGAATCGTTAAATTAATTTCTTCCAAGCTGCCCCCTGCAAGATAAGTTATTGCTGCTCCGCTGGAGCAAGAGGCACTAACGCCCCCACAAAAAGCCGATAATCTACCGATCAATGTTTTCTGGTGAATGGTTAATAGGTTCGCTAGCACGAGTCCCCTATATAGTTTTTCTTCCGATAATCCCTGTTCTCTGGCATAAACAATAACAGGAACGGAAGTCGCAATTCCTTGATTGCCACTACCCGAATTTGTTATAACTGGTAATGCACAACCACTCATTCTAGCCTCTGATGCAGCAGCCGTATAGGCTTTTATCTTGACTTGTAAAGGTGCATCACTCCCCCCTATGCCCAATAATGTCTGACCAATATTCACACCATAATTTCCTACTAACCCCGCCTCTGCAATTTTGATATTATAGTCAATTTGCTTCGTAACAAGTTCACTCAGTACTTTTAGTGGAATCGTATTAGCAAATTCATAAATGTCTTTCACGCTAAGTACACTACGATCCGTAAAGCTGCCTAGATATTTATTATCATTGTCATCATTTCGATAAACACTTTTACCATTTTTCTCAATTCGACAAATATTAGTATGGTTATGCTTGATTTCTACTAACACAGAGTCCTGTCCAGCTGTTACTATCATAATGAGATGGAGATTAATTTCCGTTTCCAATAATTCTAAATCGCCAAATTTACAATCCAATAACTCTTTTACCACAACCAAATCTTCTTGCGTCAATTGCGACAAAACTTCCATTTTTTTATTTACTTGACCACCAACTAAACCGGCCAACATACTAGCTCTAATACCGATCAAACCTTCGGTATTAGGTACTGTGACACTTTTTACATTTTTTAAAATATTCCCACTGCACTTCAACAAAACTTTTTCGGGAAAAGCGCCTAACATTTCTCTTGCTTTAGCGGCAATATATGCAATCGCAATGGGCTCTGTGCAGCCTAATGCCGGAATAAGTTCTTCCTTTAAAATTGCAATATACTTGTCGCTGATTTTAGTATCCATCTTTATTGTCACCTCCATTTACTTGCACTACTTACAATAAAATTTGAAAACTATCTTAACTTACTATTTATTGTTCTTTAATTCATTAATTTCATTTTGCATATAAATCATTTTTTCAATCAGATCTTTTGCCAGCATAGAAGTCATCAAATGATCTTGTGCATGTACCATCAATAAACTAAGTTCTAGCTTATCGCCACTAGATTCTTGCTGAATTAATTCTGTTTGAACTTTATGTGCGGCTATTAACCCTTCCTTTGCCATGCCTATATAACGATTTGCTTTATCCATATTACCAGCTTGAGCTGCACCCAAAGCTTCAAAAACAGTACTCCTTGCATCCCCTGAATTCGTAATTAATTGAAAAATTTTCGATGTTAGTTCGTCCATAATAACCTCCTGGTAGTAAAATTTTTTGTCATAATATAAACAATCTTCCCTTCTGTTTGAAATAGTTTTATGACTATTCTTACAGCAAGGAAGATTGTTATCATATCTACATAACTATATCGTTTCTAACAATATCCTCTATTTTGTCTTTATAATTAACTATTTTTTTCTATTTCCTTGATTGCTTTTGTAAATTGCGGCAAATAATCTTTATGTGCCAATAACATTTCATTTAAGA
>Ga0302185_10002237_pt1 | contig 12865 bp, 14 predicted proteins | sample II_Bog_E1_1_FD_200231 | JGI IMG/M metagenome (GOLD analysis project Ga0302185, IMG submission 200231) | Peat permafrost microbial communities from Stordalen Mire near Abisko, Sweden - II_Bog_E1_2 | ecosystem: Environmental > Terrestrial > Soil > Wetlands > Peat | place: Sweden: Abisko... | reverse complement strand
ATGGTGAAAGTTGGATTAATAGGCGCAGGGAAAATGGGTATATCTCATTTATCAATTTTAGGCGCTCATCCCGCTGTTGAAGTGGTTGGTGTTTGCGACACTTCAAAAATGGTTAACGATTTTTTAACGAAATACGGAAAATTTAATTGCTTTACTGATTACCAGAAAATGGTAGACGAAGTTGCGATGGATGCGGTTATCGTCGCCGTTCCAACAAAATTTCATTACGGCATAATTAAACATTTACTTGAAAGGGGCATAAGTGTTTTTGCCGAAAAACCATTTTGTTTAAACACCGCACAGGGAGAAGAGCTGGTTACACTGGCAGCTAATCAAAATGTGATTAACCAGGTAGGCTATCACAATAAATTCATAGGCACATTTATCGAAGTAAAAAAAATAATAAAAAGCGGCGCTTTGGGTGATATATTCCATTTTGTTGGCGAATCATATGGCCCTGTTGTTATTAAAGCAAAACAGGATACCTGGAGGTCTGATCCTTCTGAAGGCGGGGGGTGTTTGTTGGATTATGCATCACACGTGATTGACCTGATCAATGATCTGCTTGCCCCGGTAAACGGCGTTGATGGCGTTATCCTCCAATCGATTTACTCAAAAAACGTCGAAGATGCAGTATATTCACTGTTGCGGTTGTCCAACAATGTTAAAGGTATTTTATCAGTTAACTGGAGCGATGAAACCTATCGTAAAATGTCAACAACGGTTACCGTTGTGGGTACCAAGGGTAAAATAATCTCTGATGCCAATGAATTGAAAGTGTTTCTGAAAGACGGCGGCATTGATGGCTACAACAAAGGCTGGAATGTGAGATATATTACCGACTTGACAAAACAAGTTGATTTTTATTTACGCGGCGAAGAATATTCTGCACAGATGGATTATTTTATAAAAGCCGTAGAAAGGCAAGTGCCAAATACAATCAATACGTTCCAAAGCGCCTTGTACACCGATCGCGCAATTGAAATAATTAAAAAAAGTTCCGTATAAATAATATTTTCTTATAAAAAATGGAAAGAATCCTTTTTGGAGATAATCAATTTTTTGCTGTAAATCATATCTCTGACGAAAAATCACGAGCCCAGTCTATTAAGTTCAGGGAGGACAGCGCCATTATTAAAACGCTTGACGAGGCAAGGTCGGTTGGTATTAACACATTTATGTGTACCACCCATGACAGGATCGCAAAAATTTGTGAAATAATAAGAAAATCTCCCGAGAAATATAAAGACTACAAGATATATCCTTGTATGCCTTATGCGCACAAATATGCCAATGCCGTAACAGAATTAGGCATTGCGGGCACTGTTAAGCAATATGTTCCCGGTAATCTTGTCGGCACCATGTTTAAAGGGGGGATGGCCTATTTATCGAAGGATTTTCTTTCAATAATGGAGTTGCTTATTGATGCAGAAATGAAGATGTTTAAAGGAGTAAATACCCCTGTTATTTTTCTGCAGAATGTAATTACCGATCTGCTGCTTGGTTTGCGGGCCGAAGAAATTCTTGTTGGTTTCCATAGTTATATAAAAAAGAAATATAATGCTGAGGCAGGATTTATTACGATGAATCTGCCTAAGCTTTTGGGTGTATTAAAGAAAAACGGAATAGAAAATCCAATTATTTGCGCTTCTATCAACAAAGCCGGTTTCAGAATGTCTGGTGGAAAAGAAATTTATGAAAATGTTTTAAAAACAAGCAAGTGCAGGGTAATTGCAATGCAGGTATTAGGTGGCGGAGCAATACATCCAAAGGAGGCGATTGAATATGTGTGTAACCTGCCAAATATTGAATCGATATTATTTGGAGCCTCTTCAAAAGCGAACATTGAAAATACTGTAGAAACAATACATCATTTTGATGCCCTTAAATAGAGATGATTTGGCCGTTCGTGATTATGTTAAAAGCCGGGAGGTTCCGTCGTTAAATGGCATTTGAAAAAGTGTGCGGGTGACCCCATATTTATATCAATTTTGCACAGATATAAAGAGTGTTTACGTATTCAATTTTCAGCTTTGTTAAAAATATTGTTAAACAAAATTTACGCAATTACATAAACTTTATTAGTTTTGTTTAGTCATAAAGAAAATTTAAAAAAATTTTAGAATGAAAAAGATCACAAAAATTTTGGCGTTATTAACCCTGGTGTTAATGTTTACTTTAACAAAAAGTAGAGCGCAGGAAATCGGCGTTACCCTTCAGTTAAGTCGCCCGCCGCAGTATGAACAAAATGAAACGGTACATCCGCCACGCCCCACTCCAAATCACATGTGGGTTGCCGAAGAATGGGCATTCAGGTACGGAAAATGGGTTTACGTGCCAGGTCGTTGGGCGATACCTCCATCCCCGGGAACCTATTGGGAACGCGGCAAATGGCGCAGAACAAACAACGGCACATATGTTTGGAGCAAGGGCCACTGGCGTGGTTATCAATAGCCGCTCCTTAAAGATTATAAACAAATCTTTTGGGGCTAGCCATACGTTTATTGACACCATATAAGATGCTTCGATGGCTTACTGCACCTCTCTTTTGCAAAAAGGAGAGGTGCTTTTTTTGGCCCCCATCTGAAATACTATCATGCAACAAAATGCAAGGGCTTAAATATAAAACTGGCAACATCAATCAGACCGGCCCTCTGGTAATATCGAGGGCGTTAATGTATGGGATAAGTCAGGAACACTCCCGAACGGCATATTTGCTCGGAATAGCGTGTGGTACTTCTGCCTTTATTTTTGACCAACGATCGATTGGCCATAGAGTTTGCTTTTTGGGTTACCGTTTTTTGCCAGGGGACGATTACTCATCAGTTAATAAACATTGCAGGTAACAACAATTATTTCGGCTGCCATCCCTTAAATTGTACTGAAGTATGTATATTTGACACTAAGGCGTGTAATTTTAGTTTTTTAATCAACATTTAAATGAATATATGAATACAGCGGACAAACAATGGGAACTGTTAGGTAAAAATGATCCTTATTGGGGAGTAAGCGCAAGAGAAGGCATGAGGGCTAAAAATATAAATGATGCCAATAAGGAGGCTTTTTTTGTTTCCGGAGAAACCAATGTTAAAGATGTTTTTTCGATTATTGAAGCTGAAACGGGTATTACATTCAAGCCGAATAGTTCTCTGGATTTTGGTTGTGGAGTAGCCCGTTTGACAATCCCACTGGCTAAGCGTTCGGACCATGTAATGGGCGTTGATGTATCTGAAAGCATGCTCAGCGAAGCCAGGAAGAATACCGAACGATTTGGCATTACTAATGCTGATTATGCTATATATACTGACGAACTAATATCTTCTAAAAAGTTTGATTTTATTTATACGTTCATAGTACTTCAGCATATTCCCGTAAAAAAAGGTACTGAAATAGTAAAAAACTTGTTAAACGCTTTGGAAGAAGGTGGCACAGCTGTTATCCAACTCACCTTTAGTAACGAAAACCTTAATAAAGTGCGAATATTTAAGCGAATTAACGTGTTAATGGAAAAATCTTCAATAGCTAATACATTTTATAAGGTTTTTAGAAAAATACGTAAAGGGAAGGAATTTTCGGAACCGGTGATACAGATGAATTATTACGACTTAAATAAGATATTCAAATTATTATACGATTTTAAATGTGTTTTGTTCTATAATGACTTTACAAACCATGATGGAGTTGTAGGGATCCGGATGTTCATCCGAAAACAAAAGCAGGATAAATAGTTTTTTGATTAGTTTGACTGGTTATATCCTGTTGTTTCACCTCTTTCCACCAGTATGAAAACTCCTGAATTGCAGACAGGTGACCGCAATCAGGAGATTTAGATAGAACGTTTTTCGCAGTTAAGTTTTTGGCTGTTCAATTGAAAGTCCCATGTAGTTGATGTCTCTTTTCTGATTTTTGACAAAATAATGCTTCATAACCGGACCGGAAATAACAACGGTAACTACGGTCATAACAACCAGTGCTTCAAAAACTTTTTCATCAATGATCTTCGCTTGAAGTGCAAGCAAACCTAAAACGATTTCCTGTGAACCGCGTGCGTTCATGCCAAAGGCAACCGCTATTGACTCATTTCTGTTTAACCCGCTAAGGCGGCTGCCGATTCCGGCGCCAATCAGTTTGGCAATGCATGCGATAGCCAAAATTATAGCAACCACTTCCAGGTTGAAATTCGAGACAAAGTTCAGCCTGAGTCCCACGGATGCGAAGAAAAGCGGCGCGATGATATTGACCGTGAACTGGTGCAATATCAGCTTATGACGGTCGGTAAAGTACTGCGAATCGCCAATGGCTACACCCATTAAGAAGGCACCGAACACGGCACGGACACCTAAATATTCGGTTATAATGGCGCAGGTAAAGCACAAACAAATAGCTAGGGTGATGACGCGGCCGATCTTAAGATTTTTTTGAGCCACATAGAAAAGTTTATTGGCACCCCATCGGCCGATGGTGACCATAAACACTGCGAAGGCAAGCACCAAAATTATGGAAAATGCGGAGCCTTCGTTTTTGCCGGCGTTCATCATTTGCATGATAACCGAAAAAAGTATCCAGCCCAAAAAATCGTCAATCATTGCAGAGGTAAGTACCAGGTTGCCGATCTTTGTTTTTAAAATATCAAGGTCCATTAATATTTTGGTGATCACCGAAAGGGCCGTTATAGACAAGGCGGTACCGAAAAATAAAGCCGTTATCAGTTGATTTGTGGCCCCGGTAGAAAATATGCGTTGGTAGAAAAACCATGCTGCGATGAAACCTACAATAAATGGAAAGATGATTCCTGTTAAACTGATGGATAACGCCTGTTTTCCGTCGCGGCGGATTTGCGTAAGATCTACTTCAAAACCGGCTACAAACATCAGCAAAATAATGCCGATATTCGCAAAACCATCAAATGCGGCGTAAGCACGGGGAACCGACAAGAAGATTTCGCTGAACAGGTGCGGGAAATAATGCTGAAAAATGGTCGGGCCAAGGATAATGCCGGCGATTATCTCGCCAATGATTGCCGGCTGTTTATACTTCCTGCACAATTCCCCCAGAATGCGTGCGAGCACCAAAACGATGGTTACAATAATCAGGAAATGCAATACTTCGTTTGAGCTGAGCTTAGAAACCATTTGGCAAATTAAATCAAATACCGTTGATTACAGCAACATGCAAAAATTTAAATTTGGCTTTTTGGCTTAATTCATTGACCGGAATGGAAATAACGCTTAAAATTAGTCGCGTTTTTTCCCGTCACAAATGGCCTTTAAACAGGCGTTGAAGTGTTCACGTTTCGCACACGAACACCCTATAAATGACTAACAAAAACTAATGACTTTTAGCTTGTTAGAATTTACACTATCCTCAAATTGTTACGTTTTTCGGGAATTTCGTGAACACCTGAACCGGAAATCTTACAATTGTCCGTACAGGGTTTATCCGGCAAGGGTTTAAACGTGATTTCCTGCAGTCGTCGGGCACTAAAAACCTTAAATCACACACACGATGAACGCGGACCGGTCAACATCGATGCGGCAGACTTAAATATTTTTCATAATTTTACCCGCAATATAACAATCATTGCAATGTTTTGATAGGGGAGGATTAGGTATATTATAATCTGTGGCTGCCGCCTGTTTTCCCAATATCTGTGAACACTAAGAAAAACACGAATGGATAAATCGTCCAAAATATACATTGCAGGGCATCGGGGGATGGTTGGTTCAGCTATTTACCGCAAACTTAAAAGCGAGGGATTTACAAATTTTATTACCCGCACGTCCGATGTGCTCGATTTGAGGAACCAACAACAGGTAGTGGATTTTTTTGAAGCGGAAAAGCCGGATTATGTTTTTTTAGCCGCAGCAAAAGTTGGCGGTATTTTGGCCAATAATACCTACAGGGCCGAATTTTTGTATGACAACCTGCAGATACAAAATAACGTCATACACAATTCTTATTTATTGGGCGTTAAAAAACTGATGTTTTTAGGGTCGAGTTGTATTTACCCTAAAATGGCGCCGCAGCCTTTGAAAGAGGAGTATCTTTTGACCGGCCCCCTGGAAGACACCAATGAGCCCTATGCCATCGCAAAAATTGCGGGAATAAAAATGTGCGATGCTTGCCGCAGCCAATATGGCAGCAATTTTATTTCGGTAATGCCAACCAATTTGTATGGGTATAATGACAATTACGATCTGCAAAATTCGCATGTTTTGCCTGCGCTGATCAGGCGTTTTCATGAGGCCCGGGAGCAAAACCTACCGTTTGTTGCCATTTGGGGCACCGGTGCTCCAAAGAGGGAGTTTTTGTTTGCAGATGACCTGGCTGATGCCTGCTACTATTTGATGCAAAACTACAATGAGGCCGGTTTCATCAACATCGGGACAGGGGAGGATATATCCATTAAAGATTTGGCGTTATTGGTAAAAAAGATCATTGGTTACGAAGGCGAAATCAATTTCGATACATCGAAACCGGACGGAACACCCCGGAAGCTGATGGATGTAAGCAAATTACACAGCAAGGGCTGGCGACATAAAATAGAACTGGAAGACGGTATAAAATTAGCGTATAGCGATTTTCTGTCGAAAGAGAAAACTCTTTCAGTTTAAGCACGTTTAAGAAGCTACGATGAAAAAAATTCTGATTACAGGCGGGGCCGGGTTTATCGGATCGCACGTGGTGCGGAGGTTTGTAAACAAGTACCCCGATTATTTAATAGTGAATGTTGATGCCCTGACCTATGCGGGCAACCTTGAAAACCTTACTGATATTGAGGACCTGCCAAATTATGCATTTGAAAAGGCCGATATCAAAAACCAGGAAGCGATAAGCGCCATTTTTGAGAAGTATGGAATTACAGACATTATCCATCTTGCGGCCGAGTCGCATGTGGACCGGTCAATACTAAGTCCGCTCGATTTTGTTTACACCAATGTGATTGGCACTGTTGCACTGCTGGAGGTAGCAAAAGAAAAGTGGAAGGGAGAATATAATAGACACTTGTTTTATCACGTTTCAACCGACGAGGTTTTCGGAGCTTTGGGCGATACCGGCTTTTTTACCGAGGAAACCCGTTACGATCCTCATTCGCCCTATAGCGCCAGTAAGGCTGCGTCTGACCATTTTGTACGGGCCTACTTTGACACTTACGGCATACAAACCGTCGTGTCAAACTGCTCAAATAATTACGGGCCCAATCATTTCCCTGAGAAGCTGATCCCTTTGATGATCAATAACCTCATCAATAACAAACCCCTGCCGGTTTATGGCGATGGCAAATACACACGCGACTGGCTTTTTGTGAAGGATCACGCCATGGCTATCGACCTGTTGTTTCATGAAGGTACGGCCGGCCAAACGTACAATATCGGCGGCTTTAACGAATGGAAAAATATCGACCTGGTAATGCTGCTTTGCAAGCTGATGGATGAAAAGCTTAACCGTGAGCCGGGTACCAGCGCTAAATTGATCACTTATGTGAAAGACCGCCCGGGGCACGATCGCCGCTATGCGATCGACGCGGGCAAAATTAATAAGGAATTCGGCTGGAAGCCATCGGTTACCTTTGAAGAAGGGCTTTCGCAGACCATCGACTGGTTTTTAAGCAATAAAACCTGGCTGGAACATGTTACCACCGGCGCATACACCAGCTATTACGACCACCAATACGAAAACCGCTAAACACCTGCTGCAACATGACGATAACCCCTACACCGCTTGAAGGATGCTTTGTTATTTCGCCCCGGATATTTAACGACGACCGGGGATACTTTTTTGAATCGTACAATACCAAAAGCTTTAACGATGCTGCCGGCGCCGAAATAAGCTTTGTGCAGGACAACCAGTCTTTTTCTACCAAAGGAGTGCTGAGGGGTCTTCATTTACAAAAAGGTGAACATGCACAGTCAAAATTGGTCAGGGTAACCTTAGGCGAAGTGTTAGATGTTGCTGTTGACGTCAGGAAAAATTCAAAAACATTCGGGCAGTTTTTTTCGGTACTTTTGTCGGATGTTAATCATCACCAGTTTTTTATACCGCGTGGCTTTGCCCACGGGTTTGTGGTGTTGAGCGATACGGCCATCTTTCAATACAAGTGCGATAATTATTATAACAAGGGGTCGGAAGGCGGTTTGCATTATGCCGATCCATCGCTTGGAATAGATTGGGGCCTGCCTGCCGGCGAATTGCTGGTATCGGAAAAGGATAAGGAACTGCCGTTTTTAAAAGACGCCGGTGACTTCGGTTTTTAAAGATTTGTCCGCCTGTTAAACCGAAAGACGAAGGACGAAAAAATTATATTCAGGAAATGCTGGGGAAATTAAAATCACAGGTACAAGCTTCGATAGACGCAAAACAAAGCATTTTACAGGACGAGGCTTTATTGCAGCAGATCGTCCTGGCGGCAAAAACAATCATACAGGCCTACAGGAACGGAAAAAAAACATTGTTTGCGGGCAATGGAGGAAGTGCGGCGGATGCGCAGCATTTGGCGGGTGAGTTGGTTGCAAGATTTTATTTCGACCGGCCAGGGCTTCCTTCTATCGCGTTGACTACTGATTCTTCTATCGTGACCGCTATTGGTAACGATTATGGCTATGAGCGGCTGTTTGCGCGCCAGGTGCAGGCAATGGGTAGCGAAGGCGACATTTTTATAGGCTTATCTACTTCAGGTAATTCACCGAATATTTTAAGTGCGTTGGATACCTGTAAGGAAAAAGGAATTTTTTCCATAGGCCTTACTGGCTCAACGGGCGGGAAAATGGCAGACAAGTGCGACATCTGCATAAAAGTGCCTTCCAATAATACACCGCGCATACAGGAGTCGCACATATTAATTGGCCATTTTTTGTGCTTCGCGATAGAAGAGGAGTTGTTTTCGGACATGAAGCCGGTAAAAAGCCAAAAATGAACAATAGCCAAATCAACGTAAATCTAATCCACACATTTTTGCATGAGTAACATAGTTGTTTTTGGGGCATCCGGTCAGTTGGGCAATTGCCTGAAAACTTTCGCAGAAAAGAATGCGATAGCATCCATTTATTTTCCGCCGGAGACCGAGGCCAATATCCTTGACGACGATGCGCTGGAAAACGTGTTTGAAAAATACAAGCCTGCCTTCAGCATCAATTGCGCTGCTTATACGGCGGTTGACAAAGCTGAGGATGACCGGGAAATGGCCATAAAGATCAACAAAACCGGGGCGGAAAACCTGGCGCGGCACTGCGCAAAAAGCGGATCGGTATTGGTACACCTTTCCACCGATTTTGTATTTAAGGGCGATAAACCCGCGCTGTTGTCGGAAGACGATGTTGCCGAACCTATTAATGTTTACGGACAAACCAAGCTGGACGGCGAACTGGCCGTAAAAGCGCTGTTAAAGGAACATTTTATTATCCGCACCAGCTGGCTTTACTCGGAGTACGGGAATAACTTTGTAAAAACGATGTTGAAGCTGGGCGCCGAGCGCGATGAGCTAAAGATCATTGCGGACCAGGCCGGTACGCCGACCTATGCCATGGACCTTGCCGCGTGTATTATGCAGGTAATAGCCAGCGGCAGTGCTGCTTACGGCGTATACCACTACAGCAATGAGGGCGTGGCTTCCTGGTACGATTTTGCCAAGGCTATTTTTGATATTTCAGGCACCAAAGTGAAAGCTTTGCCCATAAAGACTACTGAATATCCTACCAAAGCCATAAGGCCGGCATACTCCGTGATGGATAAAAGCAAAATAAAGCATACTTTTAATATCGAAATACCTTACTGGCGCGACAGCCTTATTGTTTGTATCGACATGCTGAAAAATATGAGCTAAATATGAAAGGAATAATCTTAGCAGGCGGATCGGGCACCCGGCTTTATCCTATCACCAGGGCCATTAGCAAGCAACTAATGCCGATCTATGATAAACCGATGATCTATTATCCGCTGTCGGTATTGATGCAGGCGGATATCAGGGAAGTATTGATCATTACAACGCCCGAAGACAACGAAAGTTTTAAACGCCTGCTGGGTGATGGCGCGGAACTGGGCTGCAGTTTTACTTACGCCATCCAGGAAAAACCGAACGGCCTGGCCCAGGCATTTGTAATTGGAGAGAAATTTATAGGCAAAGAAAAAGTTGCCCTTATTTTGGGAGATAACATATTTTATGGCACGGGCTTCAGCGAGTTGATCAGGAGTTTTAACGATGTAAGCGGAGCCGCAATATTTGCTTATCCCGTTGCCGACCCTGAACGTTATGGCGTAGTGGAGTTTGATAAAGATTTGAAAGCGATATCGATCGAGGAAAAACCAACGCATCCAAAATCAAGCTTTGCCGTGCCAGGTTTGTATTTTTATGATAACCAGGTGATCGGGATCGCTAAAAATTTAAAACCGTCTCCCCGTGGCGAATATGAAATTACCGACGTAAATAAATTCTACCTGGAGCAAGGCGATTTGCATGTCGGCGTGATGGATAGGGGCACCGCCTGGCTGGATACGGGCACTTTTGATTCACTGAGTGACGCATCGGAATATGTCAGGGTGATTGAAAAGCGCCAGGCCACCAAAATTGGCTGTATTGAAGAAGTGGCTTTCCGCCGCGGATTTATCAACAGTGAACAGCTTAAAGTTTTGGTAAAAAAATACATCAAAAGCGGGTACGGCCTGTACCTGGAGACTTTGTTGAAATAGGGCGCTTGATATTTATTTAAGGGATGGCTGCCGCTCCACCCTGAGGTATTTCCACACCGGTACGGCCAGCGCGGCTCCTGCGATTGGGCCAACAACGTATAGCCAAAGATGCATTAAGTGTCCCGAAACAATTGCGGGTGCAATGGAACGGGCGGGGTTCATCGATGCCCCGCAGATGGGTCCGGCAAACATAGCTTCCAATCCGATCACAGCGCCAATGGCTATTCCTGCGAATTGTCCCTGCTCTTTACTGCCGTGCGCCACGTTCATGATGACCAGCATCAAAAAAAATGTTAACAGCAGTTCGAGTACAAAAGACTGCATTTCTGAACCTGCCGGCATCGTGGCGCCCAATGAAGGGCTGGCCGGAAAAAGAAGTTTTAGCGTAAAGCTGGCGAGCAATGCACCGGTCAACTGGCTGGCAATGTAGCCCGGCAGCAGCTGCGCTTTAAAACGGCCGGCAATGGTAAAAGCGATACTGACTGCGGGATTAATGTGGCAACCCGATAGGTTACCTATGCTGTAGATCAAACTCATTACTACCAGCCCCCAGGTAATGGATACGCCTACATGGCTGACCGCACCACCGGTTTGCTGGTCGATAACCATTGCGCCGGTACCACAAAAAACAAGGATGAAAGTTCCGATCAGCTCGGCAATATACTTTCTCACGCGATATGCGCTTTTACAAAGTCAGCCGCATAAACCTTGATCATGTCTCTCACCCGTCGAAACTCGTTCATCACTTCATCAGGCGTACCGGTGGCTTTGGCAGGGTCAGGGAAGTTTTGATGGAACCGTTCGACTTTTCCCGGAAAGAACGGGCAGGCCTCATTGGCGTTGTCACAAACGGTGATCACCTGGTCAAATGGGATACCTGTGTATTCATCTACATGATTTGAAGTGTGCCCGGAGATATCGATATGATCTTCAGCCATCACACGGACAGCTTTAGGGTTTACGCCGTGGGTTTCAATACCCGCGCTGTAAATATGCGCTTTATCGCCCGCAAAATGCCTTAAATAGCCTTCGGCAATCTGGCTGCGGCAGCTGTTTCCGGTACAAAGTACCAATACGTTCTTCATATTTTAGTTTATGCTTTTTTTCATTACGATTGCTGAAACCGGGCACACATGGCTAAACTCGGAGGACTGTTTTACTTCGTCCGGCACTTCATCCCGGGTAATCTTTTGAAAGCCCTTCCCCGCAAAATATTCAGGGGCGGTTTCGGTCAGGAGGTATAACGCTTTCAGACCGCTGCGCGCCGCAAGGCTTTCAAGTTGTTCAATTAATTTGCCGGCGATACCTTTACCGCGATATCCAGGCAACACAGCGAGGGAACGCAGCAATCCGTAAACGCCATAAATTTCAAGCCCGACGACACCAATCGTGAGTCCGTTTTCAGTTGCTGCCAGGAAATTATCCAGCGTGCCCGGTAAATCATCTACCGGCAGCTTTTCAGCGGACAATATTGCTGCAATATCTGCGCTTTTATTATTTATCGGTTCGATTAGCATAAGTAACAGTTAACAGCATCCGGAACCGGGTGTACAACAAACCGCCTCAACGGCCAGGTTTTTATATTCAACCTTTTTCTCTGCAACAGATGGCGCAATACAGCAGGCAGAGGCCGGTTCTTCAAAATGCGGGTCGTTAAATTCGGCATCAGCATGAAAATAGTAAACTTCCCATTGCACACCGTCCGGGTCACTTACCCAAAACTTATCCTGGTTAGCAAAACAGCAATTAGTGCCGATCTCTTCGCGAGTGACCAGGCCGGCTAGTTGCGCTGCCGACAACCTTTCGTTCAGCTCCGCTAAGGTTTCTACCTGGAAGCCTAAGTGCCCGAAATGCTCCTGCACTCTTTCAGGGTTCTCCACAAAGGATATAATCAATGCAGGCTCTTCTAACACATATTTGGTATAGCCCTTACGTATTTTAACAGGTTCCTGCCCAAAAAACAGGTTGTAAAAGTCAATGGTCTTCGCCAGGTCGCTTACATATAAGCTGACATGCATGCGGGGGAATGGTGCAGTTTTCATATTTCTAATCATTTCTTTTATTGTAATATTACGATAGATTGGTTCAAAAAAAATCAACAACAGGTTTTGGGATCTTTGTAAGGTTGAAATAAGTTGTTCAACTCTTTTTCCAGTTTTTCCCAGGCTTTCGGCTCAATGCA
>Ga0302185_10002236_pt1 | contig 12874 bp, 15 predicted proteins | sample II_Bog_E1_1_FD_200231 | JGI IMG/M metagenome (GOLD analysis project Ga0302185, IMG submission 200231) | Peat permafrost microbial communities from Stordalen Mire near Abisko, Sweden - II_Bog_E1_2 | ecosystem: Environmental > Terrestrial > Soil > Wetlands > Peat | place: Sweden: Abisko... | reverse complement strand
ATATCTGTATAATGAAAAAAAGAATAATTATAGAGGTGATTTGGTTAGCGGGCAGTTTTATTGTCGCCATATTACTGTCGGTGTTTGTATCGAGCGGCAAGGCCCTGGATATCAACTTGCATGATACCTATATCATTGGAGGTGGATTTGGTCGCGATTTGTCTTTGTCTTCCGGTTTTGCTTACTTTATCACTTTATCCTTTTTGATATATTTTATCCGGGTTTTATATTTTGAATTCAAAGTAATTTCGGCGAATGTGATTTTTTTAATTCTTACCGGCCTGGCTTTATATTTTTTGGGAGATATTATATTTATTCTTCATCCTCCGGTATTTGATAGATTACCTCCTATATCGGAACCAGTAAACGGGCTTTTTTATGGCAATGATTCTTTTCGAACGACAATCTGGGTTCCCCGGTTAATAAAAATATTGCTTATGCTTATTTTGGCCTTTACGGGTTTTATGATTGGAAAGAACTGGAAGGTAAAATCGGATAAATCTGGGTAGTAGTATCCTTCCTCGTATTATTTAATTTTCCTTACTAACAAGACAATTCTATTTCCTTTTGACCCTCAGTTTCCAATTCAACAGAGACCCTGACTTTAACGTTAAGGGCATGAAGGATCCTTAAAAAATTGGCAATAGTTACATTGTTATAGTTTTTTTCAATACGGCTGATCTGGGATTTACCTACGCCAACCAAACTACCCAATTCTTCCTGTGACAATTTTTTTAATTTACGGACTTGCCTTATAACGTCACCTAATATTTCTTCCTTAAGTTCAGCTTCATAGATATCCCTTTCCTTTGTCCCAGTCCCGCCAAACAACTCATTTTTCAATTCATCCAGGGAAACCGCGTTATAACTTTTCGGTAACTCAATTCCGCTTTTTGAAACTCCCATTTTCAAATCGGCAGATTTTTTCATCATCAATAAAATTAAATTTATCAACTACGGTTGTTTTTAAAATTGTGAGTACAAACCGTACTTACTCTTCACAAAGTTTGATCCTATAATATTATGTCATCCGTTAGCTGACTGAAAATACCTTTTAATCCGTTCTGCCTTTTCAATCTGCTGTAGCGGTGTCTTATCGCTCTTCTTCTCAAATTCGTGAGTTGCAATAATAAATGTCATTTTCCCATCTTTACTCCGCATAAAAAAAGCAAATATCCGGTACCACTTATCAGAATCTGCTATTCTAAATTCCCAAATATCATCAGTACCGGTAAGCTTTTTAAAATAATCTCACTTAATGATCCCCATTCGTACATAATCCATCGCCTTAACCAATTTTTTTTTGAGCTGATTTTGGCATTACCTTGATAAAAGCTTTCGCTTCTTCCAAAATCATAATATCATAGGTATCCATCAATTGGTCGTATATTGGACAAATATAAAGTTAAAGTTTCCATATACAGAAACACTGTGCGATTTTATTTTCCAATTCTCCGAGGTCTCCAAATAATAACCGGCTTTGTGGTTTGAGCGCCTTCTTAGTCTCCCCTGTGGTTGATTCTTATACACTAGCGACAGAAAGATTATCACAAAGGAAGGACCCAAGATTGGGGCCCAATACACCTTATAAATAAACCATTTAATAACCCTAACTTTGAATTAAAGGCGATTCATTATAGATTTGATAACCTGGATAATTTTATCAATCAAAAAATGGAAACAATCGTGTTACATCAAAGCAAAACTGCTCAAATCTGGCGGGCTGGTGGTATGATCTGGCTTATTTCAATAACACTGTTTTTCGCCTTGCTCGACCTTTATTTTGCTAAGCTATCTGCTTTGTTTACTACAGGCATAGGGCTTATCACAACGGCAATTACGGTTTTCTTGTTCATATGGAGCATCAAAACTATGAGCCTCGCAAAGAGACTTCCTGTTGAAAAATCAGATGCAGATACGGTTAAGGGAAACAAAATGCGCAAGTGGTTTTTAATTATATTGGTGCTTGAAGTCGCGTTGTTAAATATAGCAACGTTTATGCTATTGAAACTAAACCACCTTCAATATATCGTTCCGGTTGACATTCTTATTGTCTCGCTGCATTTTATACCGTTGGCCCGTATCTTTGCGGTTCCGATTTATTACCTTCTAGGAATTATTATGTCTGTAATAACTATCCTGACCATGCTTTTAGTTCCCATTTCGTCGCAAATAGGAAATTTGAGTACCCTGGCAGGATTACCTAGCCTGTGTTTTATTTTTTTTAACTGGATAGTTATCGTTTATATTTTAAAGGATTCAATGAAATATCTTAAGGTTTAAAAAGGCTCAAACAGGCCAGGCCAAATCTTACTTTTCCACAACCCTGCTCAAAACCATTCCATCAACATTCACGCTGCCGATTTTACCGTTTGCGTCCGTCTCAAATGCAATAGTTGCCTTACCGTCTTCCTTATGGTTATAATAACCCTTGAATGTGTCATACTGCCAGTGCTGCACAGCCGCCTGCATGTAGTTATTAATGTTGACTTTTAAATTACTGCCGTCGCGTTCTATAATCACCTGTCCGTATAAGGGGTCGGTATATTGGCCTGTATAGTCGTTCAAATCATGTGATGGCTTTGTATTAGGGACGCGCTTTGCGTCGTCTGCCTTTTCGGTGCTGTCGGCTTTAGCTTTTATACCTGCATACAATTTCAAAAATTGGGCGCTCCAGTCGGAATCGCCGCCGAGGGCAAAAAGGTCAAAGGCCTTAAACATGAGCGCATGGCGCAGCTCGGCATGGTCCAAATTGGCTAATATGTAAACCCCGGTTTTTTTATCAACCAGCATGCCGTTTATAGCTACGAAGCCATTAAGACTGCCCGTATGAAAGTCGACTTTCTGTCCTTTGTAATCCTGCTGAAACCAGCCAAGGCCATAGGTAGTCCAGTGTGGTTTTGTTATTTGGGCGGTGGGATAAAACTGTTCGGCCGACACAAAGGTTTGCGGTTTAATTAGCATGGCCCATGTAGCGGGTTTGAGCAACCGCTGGCCGTTTCCGTATTTTGTACTGTCGAGCATGCAGGCCACCCATTTTCCCATATCTTCAACGCACGACCATACAGCCCCGGCGGGTGCAATGGCATCGGCTGTATCTTTTTGAATTACCTGTATCACGCTGTCTATTTCAAAGTGCGGCGTTGCCAGGTTACCCATGCCGACGGTATATTTTATTTTTGGAACAGTGCGGTCCATATTTAATGGTATAAATATCCGCTTCCTGATAAACTCCTCCCATGGCATTCCGCTTGCTTTTTCAATAACTTTGCCAGCCGCCAGGTAAAATATATTTTGATAAATAAAATCATTCCTGAAAGAATAGGATGGCTTTATCATCCTGAGCCTATATAAAACATCGTCCGATGGTATACTCATGGCGCCCCATAAGAAGTCGGCATTGCCTAATCCGGAATCATGTAAAAATAAGTCTCTGACTGTCAGTTCCCTCGTTACGTATGGGTCAAAAAGTTGGAAGCCCGGTAAATAGTCAGTTACCTTATCGTCCCAATGCAGTTTGCCCTCATCTACCAGCATCGCCGCACAGGCCGCTGTCATGGCTTTGGTTGTTGAGGCAATAGCGAACATGGTTTTTGTATCTACCTTATCGTTTTTACCCAATTCGAGTATTCCGTAACCGTTTTTAAAAATTACCTGTCCGTCCTTAATCACTATAATAGCCAGTCCTGGCACTTTCCAATCCACTACCGCCTTTTTAATATAATTATCAAATTCGATGGTTTGCTTCTTGCTTACCTGCGCAAAAGCCCCGTTTGATACGATTAAAACCGACAGTGCGGTATATAAAAGTTTTTTCATTTATTAATGTTTAAATACCTTAGCCTAAGATAATAATATTCTGTTTAATCAGCGTCAAGGATCAAGAACCAGGAACCAGGAAAGATTATTTGGCGCGACGATTTCTATTTGTAACACGTTTTTTTATTGCCGACCCATGTCATGGTTCTTGATTCTTGTATCTTGACGCATTTTTACGTTAATTGTTAAAACATATCAGGTTTAAAAAAGTACTATTTAAAAAAGCATTAATTATGGCTACCATCCAAATCCTCAATAAAGAAACACTATCCAACAAGAAACACCTGCTTGAATACATCACGTTTGAAAAGCCGGATTCAGCAGGTAAATTTCAAAACCTGGAAAAGGAGGTTTATTTTAGGCCCGATGTGGTTGTGGTGTTGCTTGTTGATGATTCACGTAAAAAGATCATGCTGGTTAAACAATTCAGGTTGCCAACTTTTTTAAACGGCAACGATACAGGATACCTCGTTGAAGCTTGCGCCGGAATTATTGATGGGGATGAAAGCCCGGAACAAACCGTTTACCGGGAAGTTGACGAAGAAACTGGTTACCAAATACATAACCTTGAAAAAATTGCCGGGGCTTACTCTTCGCCAAACGCGACAACTGAATATATGCACCTGTTTATCGCAAAATATAATGAAAATTGCAAAATTAGCAAAGGCGGCGGACTTGCAAACGAAGGCGAAAGCATTGAAGTTATAGAGTTGGATTTTGAGGAAGCCAGGGAGAAACTAATGGAAGGGGCATTTCGTGATATAAAAACGATTTTGCTGTTGCAGCATTTTTTTATGAGATAAATTTCTATGTCGTAGAGACGCGATGCATCGCGTCTCTACGACATAGAAATTTCAAATCCCTGATTTGATACTGTTAAACGGCAAACCCATACCATCGCCAGTGTATTGGGAAAGTATATTGTTTCTTATGGTTATATAATCACCGTTTTGGGTAACCATCCACTTTTCAACTCCGCCATCGTTGACTTTTAACGGCATTGTCGCTGAAACTATTTTTGAAGTAGAGTCGAGCTCAATGACGTATAGGTCATTCTTTTTAGTTGCAGTGTCTTCAAAAGGGATAATCACCGTATGGTTATAATCATCAATAAACCTGCCGATCACTTTTTTCCCCTGAATTTCAGTCGGCTGCAGCGTGAGCAGGTGTTTAGCCTGTCCGTTGCTTAAACCAAATATCTTTATCCTTAAAACATTTCCATTGTAATCTTTCAATGTATCGGCCGGTTTAACTTCATTCTCCTTAACAAATCTCGCGGAAGCATAATAACTGTTATCACCTGATGTTATTTCTGCATTTCCCGGCAGCAGGAAATGGACCTCCAAATTTTGTATTTGAGCGCTGTCTGTTTTGAGTTTGCCTGCGATGATTAACAATTGATCTGATTTTACCCGGTTATTAATGTGCACGTTTACCGTCGTAACCGAATCGGTTTTAAATACTTTGGAAACTGTATAATAAGGAATATCCTGTGCTTTTTTCCCGCAGGAGAAAAAACTCATTATTAAACAGATAACTGTCGTACATTTCTTAAATTTTATCATCAATCAGTTAGCATTAGCGTTATACATATCCACCGCTTAAAAATTTTGCAAGTTTATTAAAAAACAACGTAATTATGTTTAATTGCACCATAAGAACTTAAGAGCTGAAAAATATGAAATAGTTAAAATGATTATAGATACTGATGGTAAGGATTTCATCAGCGAGTAAAATCGTGATTTAAAAAGTGCTATAAAAGCAAAGATATTGCGGAATTTTACAATGGTTGTAAACATGTTGTCCCTGAAATAAAATCATCTGTGGACAGAAAAACCGAATTAAAAGACGCAAAAACCTTTCAGGATGAACTACAGGATTATGGTTCAAATTCTAATTAATTATTTTTTTCCTATCCTTGCTTATGCAAATTACTACCCGTCTTGCAACGTTTGAGGATATTCCCCAATTAAATGAATTAATAGCCCTGTCTGCCCGGGGTTTAAGCAATGGATATTACACCCCAGGCCAGATTGAAAGCGCCATAAAATATGTTTTTGGGGTAGATAGCCAACTGGTTATTGATGGCACTTATTATGTGGCAGAAATCGATAATATTATTGTCGGCTGCGGCGGATGGAGCAACCGCAAAACATTATTTGGCGGCGACCAGCATAAAGAAATTGAAGACCCTATACTCGATCCGAACCATGATGCCGCCCGGATCAGGGCATTTTTTGTGCACCCTGATTTTGCACGGCGGGGCATCGGCCGCCATATTATTAACGTATGTGAAGCTGCTGCCCAAAGCAACGGCTTTACATGTTTTGAGCTCGGCGCAACCTTACCGGGTGTACCACTTTACTCAGCTATGGGTTATACTGCCATTGAAACGATAAATGCGCCATTGCCTGACGGCGTAGTTTGGGACGTTGTAAGAATGAGAAAAGGGTAAATTCATATCAGGATTAGGGCACGGTAAAATGTAAACTTCCGGCTGGTAATAAGGTGTTCCAGGTGTTCGACATGTTCCAGCGTTCCGCTCTCTAAAATTGGAACACTACACCTGCGGCACGGAGTGCAATGCAACCCTATTCCCTTCGGTATCTAAAAACACGGCCATATACCCGTACTCCGGCGATATTTGTGTTTTAGGGATTAGAATTTTACCGCCCGCAGCCTCAATTTTATCCAGTACATTTTGCACATCCGGGTTTGCATTCAGATAAATCAATGGCCCCTGGTCGGCAGACGGCTTATAAAATTCGCTGTTAAAGCAAATAGCGCCACCGATATTATGCATTGGGTTTTCTATTGGGAACAAACGCATCGGTAGCTGGGGAATATCAAGCACAGTCATTTGAATATCGAATATGGTTTCATAAAATTTTTGGGCACGGTTAATATCCGCTGACGGGATTTCAAACCAGCTGATGGCATTTTTAAAGATCATACTGTTTAGATTTATTGTTATAAATTTAAACCTTTGTTATTAATTTACAATACATAACCAGGATAATTATGAAATACGTTTGTCTTCTTGCTTTTACCTTTTTCGCTCTCGGCGTTTCCGGCCAGGCGCGGCAAAAAAATGAGCAAATTACCGTTGACAGTATCTCGCGCAGATTTGTTACTTATATTCCATCCATCGTAAATACAACCGACAAATTTCCCCTTATAATTTCCCTGCACGGGAGATTGGGTACCGGCAGGGGGATGATCGGCTTTGCCGATTTCAGGTCAATTGCCGCACGGGAGAAGTTCATTGTCGTATGCCCTGATGGGATAAACAGGAGCTGGAACGATGGCAGATCTACGCCTGCAAAAAAGAAGGGGATTAACGATGTTAAATTTATTGACCAGCTAATCACTTATATTCTTAAAACCTATAACGGGGATGCAAACAAGGTTTATGTTACCGGCATGAGCAACGGTGGTTTTATGGCTTCACGTTTGGCTTGTGAATTGAATAACAGGATAGCCGCTTTAGCCGTAGTTGGAGCATCGATGGATAAAGATGTTGATTATCACCCTGATAAACCAATCCCGGCAATGTATATCCAGGGAACAAAGGATCCTTTGGTGCCTTTTGAGGGAGGAGATATCAAAAGCGTTGCTGGCGGCGCGGTATATGGCCATGCTGATATATTAAAATGCTGGAGCGAAGCAGATCATTGCGATAGCAAACCGGTTATTACCAACTTTCCCGATGGTGCGCATGATGGAACAAGCATCATAAAAGAAGAATTTATAAACCCCGCTACTGGCGTAAAAGTTGTTGGCTATACCGTAATCAACGGCGGCCACACCTGGCCGGGCGGCACACAATACCTGCCAAAATTTTTGATCGGCGCAGTTTCCCATAATTTGAATGCCTGTGAGGTGATATGGGAGTTTTTTAAGGGGTATAAATTGAGTGATTAGGTGAGTGGTTGATTAAGTTGATTAGGTGGGTGGTTTTAATAGCCCGATCAACTTCTCACCTAATCAACCCAATCAACTTAATCAACCAATTCAACAACAAAGCAAGTTCCGGGTTTTATTGCGGATGTTACCGGGGTACATTTGTTCTGTAAATATTAATATCATGAGCTCACAGGAAAAAATAAACTATCATCGGATTGAAGAAGCTATCAATTATATAAAGCTCAACTTTAAAGATCAGCCTAACCTTGATGAAGTGGCCGAAAAAGTAAATTTAAGCCCTTTTCATTTTCAGCGGCTATTTACAGACTGGGCAGGCATCAGTCCTAAAAAGTTTTTACAGTACCTCACTTTAGATTACGCAAAAAGCGTTTTAAAAGAAAAACAAGCCACTCTTTTTGATACTGCCTTTGAAACTGGCCTTTCCGGAACAGGACGTTTGCATGACCTATTTATGAATATTGAGGGTATGACGCCAGCTGATTATAAAAACGGCGGCAAGGCGCTTACAATAAATTACAGCTTTGCCGAAAGCCCTTTCGGGGATATAATCGTGGCTTCAACTCCAAAGGGGATTTGCTATATGGCATTCGCCGATGACCAGTTTGAGGCTTTTAACAGTTTGCAAGCCCTGTTTCCAAATGCAGAATATACGCAGAAGGTTGATCTGGCCCAGCAGAATGCCTTATTCATTTTCACAAAGGACTGGTCACAATTATCAACCATTAAACTTCATTTAAAAGGGACAAGTTTTCAGCTTAAGGTTTGGGAAGCATTGATTAATATTCCTATGGGTGGTTTATCCACTTATGCATCAGTTGCAAAGTCTATCAATAACCCCACAGCGAGCAGGGCCGTGGGCAGTGCGGTCGGTGATAACCCGGTTGCATTTTTAATACCATGCCATAGGGTGATTAAATCGACCGGGGACTTTGGCCAGTATCATTGGGGGGCAACCCGCAAATCAGCAATTATTGGCTGGGAAGCGGCGAAGGTGAATATTGGTTGATTAAGTGAATTAGTGAGCGGTTGATTGAGTGAGTGGTTGATGAAGTTGAATAAGTTATTATGGTATGAAAATGAGACAGAGGATTAGCCTGTTAAATTGGGACAAGATTACGGAAGAATTAAATGAAAGGGGCTTTGGCATTGCATCCAGCATTTTAACAAATGAAGAATGTGATGAATTAGTACTTCAATATAAAAATGATGCTTTGTATAGGAAAACCATCAATATGGAGCGTTATCGTTTTGGCTTGGGAGAATATAAATATTACAATTACCCCCTACCCGCGATTATACAGGATCTCCGGCAATCTATATACCCAAACCTATCCCCTATTGCCAATAGCTGGATGAGGGCATTAAATATTGATAAGCAATTTCCGGAAAATCTGGATGAACTGCTGGAGCTTTGCCATGCACAAAAACAAACCAAGCCAACGCCATTAATATTACGCTATGAAAAGGGCGGCTATAATACCCTTCACCAGGATTTATATGGCGAAGTATATTTCCCAATGCAACTTGTTTTGTTTTTAAACGAACCGGAAACTGATTATAGCGGTGGCGATTTTGTATTGATAGAGCAAAGACCACGGGCGCAATCAAAAGCGATCGTATTAAAACCGGCAAAGGGCGATATGCTGATTTTTACCACCAATTTCAGGCCGGTAAGAGGAAGCAAGGGTTATTACAGGGTAAATATGAAACACGGTGTAAGTGAGATTTTGGTTGGTATACGGCATACCCTGGGCATCATTTTTCATGACGCGGCATGATAAAACACGCTGATTTGGGAGGGTATCCGTTTCAACGGAGCAGAAATTTGAAATTGCTGCTCGATAAAAACGAAATAGTTTTAGCGGGAAACTCCAAACTTAAAATATACGGAACCTTGAATTGTTCATCGGGTAAGAGAATGAAAGTACAAAACCGGGTTTTCTTTAGCGCTTTGTCTGAAGCCGTTGAATTAGATTACCGTCCCTGCGGAAATTGTTTGCAGGAAGAATATAAATATTGGAAAGCGTCGCAAACGTAAAATATCGGATTGACAAAAACGTTTTGGCTACAGACTTTTATATTTGATGAAAATCCTGAACTATGTTTAAGAAAGCATTTTTTTTGTTGCTAACAGTTTTTGCAGGTTTTTCTGCCCATTCCCAATCTGCCGATACCGTTTACAACCGCTATTTAGACTTTAACCTTGCCAGGTTCCAGGGTGAGGAAGATAAAGTGTTGGCGCTAGGTGAAAGGGTGCTGCCTGACGCAGAAAAACTACCCGAAAAGGCCAGGATAAATTTCTATTTCTCAATTGGTAAAGTGTACGAAGACAATGACCAGCCTGCAAAAGCGGTAATTTATTACGAAAAAGTTACTGCGGCAGTCCCAAACTATTATGTGGTACACCGGGCCTTGGGTTATTTATATCTGGATGATGTTAAAGCTATTGAAAAAAAGTTAAATGAAGCCACAAGCGATGCAGCATTAAATAAAAGCCTAACTGAAGCTTATTACAAAGCTGTAAAAAAAGCATTGCCACACCTTGAAAAAGCCCAGGCTTGTGACCCAAGCGAAGAGACGCTGGCTATTATACAAATACTGTATAAAAATATAAAAGATTTACCGGGATTAAACTCGCTAAATGATCGCCTAAAACAATTGAGCACCAATTGCATAGATATTTTGGCAGATTAGTAATGAGGAATTTCTTTTATTTTCGCAGGCATGAAAACCAACCTGATTGTAACGAAAATTGTTTTGCGGGCTTTTTTTATACTGTTGCTTGTCGCATTGGTGCCTCCGTTTTTAATGGGAGATAAATCTAAATTGCAGCATATCTATTTATCGTTTCATCATACCTGGGACATGATATTCCCTGGTATATTGATTTTAGGTTTCTTTTCTTTACTGATCATCTGTGCCCTAAAAAAATTCAAAGAAACAGATTTAAACTGGCTGCTTGTATTAAATACGGTTATATTAACTATTTACGGGATTGCAATTTACATACGGATTTTACATATGATTTAGCTAAGAGCTATTAGCTGTTAGCCACTAGCCAGGGATCATTAGTCAGTAGTTTTTTTTAGCTTCGTTTATCAGGATAACAGCTCTAGACTAACAGATATGTGCTAAAAACCTCCGGTTAGGCTTTGTCTGCTTCCACTGCCGACATCTCTTTTACTTTCTTTTTTTTATCTTCCTGGCCACTACCTAATAAATACCCCCAGGGTTTAAGGCTTTCAACGCGGTCGAATATTATTTTCATAATAGCCATAACAGGAATCGATAAAAACATTCCGGATATTCCCCAAATCATCTCTCCTAAAATAAGTCCGATAAAAGTAACCATCGCATTGAGTTTAACTTTCGAACCTACAATGGTTGGCAACAAAAAATTAGTATCAATTTCATGAATTGCAACTACGCTAATGACCACATATAATGTATCTCTTACACTGCCGGTCGCAAAGGTTATTATGCAACTTAAAAACAAGGCGGTGAAAATGCCCAGGTAGGGGATCAGGTTAAATAAGCCAATGAGAATGCCCATTAAAACAGCATATTTTACCCCGATTATCCAAAAGGCTGTGCAAGCTAAACTCGCTACAATAGCCATTTCTAATAATAAACCGAGTATATACTGTCTTAAAATGCTTTGGACATTTTCTACGATATCATGTACAACAGCAGTGTGTTCTTCATTAAATACCCAAACAACAAACCGGATAAGCAAACGCCGGTAAAGCAGTATAAAAAAGCAAAAAATAAGAGAAAATACATAAAAAACCACCATAGAGGATACCGCCCCAAAAGTTTCACCTATCACATCAGTGCCAGATGCCATAATCTGCTTTTCGGTATTCTTAACGTAGGTCATTTGATTGGTGGCATTTATGTGAAAAGCGTGCTGAATCCACTCTGAGAGATTACTTAAAGATTGCGAAACCTGGCTTTTCAGCATTGGCCAGTCACTTGCCAGGCCGGATATTTGAGAACCGACAAGGTAGAGTATCCCCCCTATTACGCCTATCAATAGGAGAATGGAAAATAATGATGACAACGAACGAGGGAACCTCATTTTTTTTTCAAGGAATTCAGCAATAGGTAACAGCAAAATGGCATACAAAAAGCCAAATACTATAGGGTCAAGTAAGTCTTTACCAAGTATTACTAAATATACAAGCGCGATAAGCCCTATCAGCACTAATGAAAGCCGTTCATAAAATGGGACTTTAGCTTTATTTTGCAGCATAATATTGTAAATAGTAATTAGATGTACAGTTTTTTATTTGTCAGTTTGAAGATAGGCATAATTGGCTAATAATGCTTTTTTATTGTTAAAAATAAAATAAGTAAAATCTACGGCCTGTTGTTAAACTATTTCACCACTAATCAATAATTCTTATTCAATTGGCAAATCTTTTGCTCTGTTCCTAAAAACATAAATTTTATATTTTATAACATGGCAAAGTATTCAGAAAAGGCACAGGAAAAAGTTCATGAAAATATGCATGAAATGAAGGAAGGCAAATTAAAAAGCGGCAAAAGCGGTAAAAAAGTTACCGACCCGAAACAAGCAATCGCTATCGGCTTATCAGAAGTGCGGAAAGAAGGGGCTAAGGTGCCTAAAAAAACGTAGAGACGCAATGCATTGCGTCTCTACGACCTCCCGGTAAATGCGTCCATTATATCCATTAAAACTATAGCTTCGTCTATAGAGCAGGGATTTGGTCCTTCGTCATTGAAGTAGGCTACAATTTTCTCAATCATAGGTTGCTGTATATGTTCAGGATGAGTAAAGGTCAGCGTTTGTTCTTCATCATCAGTCTTCCAGCTGATGTAATTGCCAAAAAACGGAAAGGTTATTTTTCCTTCGGTGCCTACAATTTCGCAGGTATCGGTGGTTTGATTTTCGGTAACGTTAAAGCACCACGAACCGTTTACAACCACTTTGTTTTTAAATAATATTTGTCCGCAAACATGGTCATCAGCTGCATTCGTACCAGATTGGTTTAATGAAAACCCATGATATTTATCAGGGGCACCAAAATAAAACAGCATCAGGTCCAACTGATGCGGCGCCAGATCGTGAAAATAACCGCCGCCTGATAGTTCCGGCTGCACA
>Ga0302185_10002235_pt1 | contig 12874 bp, 8 predicted proteins | sample II_Bog_E1_1_FD_200231 | JGI IMG/M metagenome (GOLD analysis project Ga0302185, IMG submission 200231) | Peat permafrost microbial communities from Stordalen Mire near Abisko, Sweden - II_Bog_E1_2 | ecosystem: Environmental > Terrestrial > Soil > Wetlands > Peat | place: Sweden: Abisko, Stordalen... | reverse complement strand
CTCTGGACACTGACGAGTTTCACCGTGGTTCTGCTTGTCGGCTATATTTACGCCATCAAGAAAGGTGCGCTCGACTGGTCGCGCAACTGAGAAGTATTTTTTGACCATCGTTTAAAATCAAACGATGGTATCTTGACCTTGGAGTTCTATTCATTAGGATGACGGGCCAGTTTTTTAGGAAGGGTGGCTGAGCCCGGTCGAAGGCACTCGACTCGAAATCGAGCGTGGGGTTATTCCCACCGTGGGTTCGAATCCCACCCCTTCCGCCATTTTATCTCTGAAATGGCTCTTTATCAGTGAGTTGTGTAAATATTTATTTTTTGCTAAGCAAAGCTCAGCAAAACTGAGAAAACCGCAGAAATCCGAAACAAGGCCGTTTTTAGCGCCACAAATGCGCCACAAAACTTCTTGCATGAATCGTGTTTGCAACGAGCTTTTCAGGAAGGATGAAAACAAAGCGCGCTCTGATAGCTGATCTGCCTGCAGGCGTTTCGGTTCGTAAAACGAAGAATTCTGCGGGGACGGAATATTTTCGTGTGGAGCTTCGGAAAAAATTTACGGGACGTACTGGGAGACCCATCACAAAAAACTTTGAAGTTCTGAGCGACGCAAAAAAATGGATTTTCGGAGATGCACAGTCAGATCGAATTGTGGATCCCTCAGTTGTAGAAATTCAGGACACGGTGCGCGACAATGCTTTCTCGATGATGCCCACCGAATGGGCGGAAGCTGCATCTGCAATTCGGCGATGCCGAGAAAGCAACATTGATCTGACGGCGGTTGTTGATGCGGGTCTGCTAGCCCTCCGGCCCTCAGGCGGTAGTCGTACCTTTTCTGAGGTAGCGTTGCTATGCCAAGAGAAGGCGATTTCTGAGAAGAAGTCAGAATCTCATCAGCAGCATATGCGCATTGTCGCCAACCGATTTGCTTGGGAGTTTGGGAAGGAAGCAATATCGACAATCACAAGGGAAGCTTTGGAGGATTGGCTTAGTGAAGAGTTCGATGAGATCAATACTCGCCGATACTACGCCCGATATCTCCATCTCTTCTTTGGAGAAGCCCTTAGTCGAAAGTGGGTTTCTGAAAACCCACTTAAACACATAGCGAGGGCTTCCGTTCCTTTGGGTGATGTGGAATTTCTGTCAGAGCAAGATGTAAGAAAGCTGCTTCATCATGCCAGAGGTAAGTCAAAAGTCTTGATGATTGGAATCGCTATCAAAGCATTCGCTGGTCTCAGAACATCCGAGTTGCTTTCAATAAAATGGGGAGATGTCAGCCTCTCACAGCTCCATGTGCGAGCCATTTACGCAAAGACGCGTCAAGCTCGCCCAGTGACAGTGTCTCCTTCGTTGGCATCCTTTATTAAAAGCAATAAAGGGGATGCCAATGCACGCGTGGTTCCGATGAGTCGCCCTCATTGGCATCATCAGCTCTCTGCGCTGGCAAGTTCCGCCGAAATCAAACTGCCTCATAACTGCCTCCGCCACGGGTTCGGCACTTTTCACTACCACAACCATAAGAACGAAAATCTGACTGCTAGCGAAATGGGTAATACACCCGATACGGTCATTCGGTGGTACCGTGCACCAATTGTAGCCCAGGCCGAAATTGATGCCTTTTGGAAGATTAACCTGCGGTCTGTTACCAGGATGAAAGGGTAAAAAAGCAAAATCTTTTTTTAGAGCCGCTGATTAAGGATAAGCTCAGCAAGTAGCTCATTGCTCTAGGAGCAGTAGTGTATCTGACGCAATAGCTGATAAGAGTCCTTATACTGTTCCTGCCCGGACTGACACTCGGGGGATTGAATGGGAATTAGTCAAATTGATGTTGGGGTCTATCGCGTTGCGAAAAGGTGGGGTAATTTGATGGATGTGGCAGACGCAACGCTAGTACGGAGTAGGGAGGCCCAACGCATAATATCAGATGCGGTGGGGGTCTCCTGCTTTGTCAGCTATACCGCTCTACGATGCTGGGAAGTTCCTGTACAAAAGCGCCGAAATCTCTGTCTTTACAGGCGAGAAAGTATCAACAGTGTTATAAAACGCTTCGAAAGTGGAGAATGGCCAAACCGATCCGATATCTGGGGCAACTCCTAAATACTGAAGAATATGAGTAAATCAGTAAACCCAAGAAAGATTGACGCTAATCAACTTCAGGTGCTTTTCGGGAAATTCCAACAAATTGGAATTCGCGTGAGTCAAGAGGTGCAAAGTGAATTATTGACACAACTAAATCAAAGTCAAAAAGCGGTTCTGAACGCACATCACACTGAAAATCCTCTTCTCGGACTCATCCGAACTCTCTCAAACGCAGAGTGGGAGGCTTTCCTCAAAAGCAACACTTGGATGCATGAGGTGGTTTCCCGAGTTATCAACGCGGTTCTCGTTCAACAAACAAAGCATTTATACAAATTTGGTATTGATTCTAAAACCCCAACCATTCGGAGTCGAAAATTGGATGAGGTTAGTCTTGTAGCTCGTCGCTTTCTGTTATGGGTGGCTGGTCAAGGAGAGGATGAGGCTGTTACTTCGCCCCGTACGAGTGATTTTACAGGATGGTTTCCACGTGCCGATACCACTGTAGGCAACCGCAGCTACGATGCGATTGACAAAGACAGTTGGCTTAAATTTCAAGACAAACTAGTTAACCTGCTTTCTCATAAATATCTTTTCTACAAAGACAGAGATGAGCGTGATGCACGCCTTGGTTTGGGGAGTGATGATGAGGAATATGAAGATTCCACGCTTGATCTTGAAGAACCCGATGGTACGACCCCAAACAAGCCCAGTAAGAAAAAAAAGGGTAAGGATCGGAGTCTACACGGTTATCATCGTGATCGAGAAGCGCCAGTCAACCCAACTGGATATAAGCAATTTGAGCATGAGTCCGTCTGCACAAGTATCCTATCTGCACACAGTTATAATGAAGCAATTGGATTAGCGCTCCTCAATCAAATCTGTTGTGGCATCGATGCGGAATCTACAGAAATCGACGAAAATCCAGGATTTTATCTAGTGGCGGCACTCAGTATTGAATTTGGAATTCCGCCTCCTGATGTATTGCATCTTGGATTGGAACCAGGGGTGTCATCCTTTGGGTGCATTACATCACGGATGCTATTCCTTAATTTAGGATCATCATTCTATAGGTCAGGTGCTCGGGCGTTCGATCGCGATCGGATTGTCCTCCCTCTATCACGAGAGGTATGGATGCTTTTTAAGAAGGCTCTAAAGAAACCCTCAGAAGGTTATGTAAAAAACATCAACATCAAAAGAAGGCAAAAGCATTTTAAGTCAAACAGAATGCCCAATCAGAAGAGTTCCAATAGAGATGAAACTTGTCATGCTAAAGTGCTGGAGAGGGGACTGAAATCGCTAAAAGGGGATTCATTGCTCGTTACCAGCCTCAACTCGCCTAAAACCATAGGTGATCTGGTTGGGTTGCAACCAAAAGCATTCCGCGAGCAGTGGAGGAAATTTGTCCGAAAAAGAATGCCTGGATTCGCTACCTATTCAAGCCATCTGCACCAAGTGTGGGAGAGTGTCGCCCTCCTTGATGCAAATATTCCTAGACCCTTGGCTGGTATATTGCGCACCAAACCCCTTCGCGGCACGCATGCTGAATGCAGCTATCTGAGCATTCCTCACAACGAGTTGGTTGCAGCCAGCATAAGTATTCGAAATGCCTTAAGGGAGAAAGCGGGACTTGCCCCAATGAAACTCGCCCAAGCCCCCAAAGAACGGTATAATTTTCACTCCCGGCGGGGAACGCGTGGCCCAACACTGGAAGAATACTGGGGAAAAACCGAGCAGGTGGTCGATGCCGCATATGAATTCAACGAAGTGGTTGCATGTATCGTACGCTTCATGCGTGGTCTCGGTATTAGATATTCAATGATTCACTTTCAGCCCGCATATTATGCGGTTTCACTGCCTGAGCCCTCCTTTGAAATACTGGATAAACCAGTGAATGGTTCAGACCGGGCAAGATATCTCCCGATTACCGCCCCCATATGCGAACTTGTTAAAGCCTGTGCGGATCGGTTTGGGGAGTCTACTGATCTCCTCTATCTTGAGGGGAGTCAATTGGTTCCCTTCAAAAAAATCAGAGACAAAACAGCGATAGAGTTGATCCTTGATGAAGGAAGTACTGCGCGTCAGGCAGGTCGAACTGCATTTTTCAGTGCTTTGCTGAGACAGGGCTGTGGAGAAGCCATTCGAAATTTTCTGATGGGCCATGGATCCTCGATTTTTCAACCCTACTCAGAGCATGGAATGCTTTCTGTGAGTGAATGGATTCGCCAAGCAAGGGAACCTGTAGAAACGATTTACCAAAACTGCCGGGTGAATGAGATTGCGATCAAACTTGCCGCCAAAGTTCGCGGTTTGTCCATGCCAGACTCTTGCCGTCGAGATTCGTATGAGCCCCCATCTTTGCCGCGACATGGTGTTTCTTACTATGGATCCAATCTGGATGCGGGTTCCATCTCTCCGCCGCTTCCAGTGGAGCATGCTCTGTTGAAGCAAATCAGATCCAAACTAGGTAGTTGCAAAATTGAAGCCACTCCGCAAGCGCTGAGCTGCCAACTTGCTTTCGTTCATGGCATACCCGCCGCAACCTTGATTCGTATGGCTCCCTACATCCGATTCAAAGACTTTATCTCCTTTGGAGGGTGGATTTATCTGCTGATGCCCATGGAGCATGAAGACAAAGGGGGCTTATCCCGCTACCCTATCAAGATCTGTGAGATAGGCGCACCAACACCCACTCTCCAAATTCTAGATCGGCTTTGGTGCAGATTGAAGAAAATCAACCCCCGTGTTCACGACACCCACCTGATGGAACGTGCGGTTTTGATCAAAACACCGGTTCCGCCGACGAGCGGTTACAATAAAAGGCGTGCAACCACAGGAAATATTGCTGCAACGCATTACTGCTATCACGCTCCAAGTCCGCTGACTAATGCCTCCCTCGCTGCTTCCCTTCGACGACTGTTGGCGGAGCGCAAAGTTCGGACTAGCCTTAGTACAGAGTACCTCTCGAACCTGGCAGCCCGACTCAGCGAGATAGTTTGCGCGTGGCAGCATCCTGCAATTGTATTTGGTGCACTCCGTGCCCATTCAAAGAGAGGTCTCAATTATTACAGTCCTCAGGATATATTTCGTTTCATGGATGAGAGAGCTGAGGCTCCCTCGGTTTATGTTTCCAAGAGTCCACTGTCTGCTGAGAAGGAAATTCCTCGTCTGACTGCCAATGTTCTGGATGACTGCAAAGCAAAGCTTAAACAGATGCCTCGGGGGCTAAATCGGCAGGAAAAGGTGACTGCCGTCGCCAAAATTCTGTCAGAGATGGATATTCATCCTGACTATAGGGTGCTGAAAGGGCTCTTGAAAAATTCCGCGATAAAGCTCCATCCAGATGAAATTTTTGACGAGCTTTTGAGTCAAGGCCTGGCACGGGAAAGTTCCCCTCTTCCGCTGTTATTAAGAGAGGCACTTAAAAGGATCATTAGATCAGCTTCGGTATCCATTCGGGGTAGTAAATTGAGAAGTCTAAGCTGGAATGTCAGGCAATCACGGCAATTGGCCCTGCGTCTTTACCTCTATATTCTTGCCGATGCTGGACTTCGGCTAACCGAACCAACCGCTCTAAAAAAAGAATCGAGTCTTCTCGTGTATCAACGACCTTTCATCTTCATCTCGCGAGGTAAGACTCAAAACAGCCGGCGAATTGTCACTCTCCCCCAAGGTTCACTAACTGGTATGTTGAGAGGCGTTATAAGACTTGCTGCGAAAATAGCACTCCGCTGCAAGGGCACTGAGAGGCTTCTCTTTCTAAGCAAAAATCCGAAATCCGATGGGAAGGTAATCAATCGCGCACTCGGAATTGCGTCAGATGGGCTCATTTCTACCCACGATTTGAGGCACCATGTAGCGGTTTTCTCCGTTCAATCCATTATCAACAACCAACTTTGCCAGGGCAACTATCACACAGCTATGACCACGCTAGCCCGGAGGCTGGGACATGGGAGCATGAGTGTAACGGAATATAGTTATTTAGGAACCGCAGTTTCAGCATTGACACTACCACCCCACTCAAAAGCCCCTCTAGGGCAATTGCTCGACAGCCTTACCGATGCCAAAATGCAATGTGTTCACGGAAAACTTCGGCCGGATCAGTTTGTAAGCCTTGTGTCTCAGGTCGCAAGCGGAAATCTCGCCGTACAACAAAAGGAGCTACGAAAGCTGCGAAAAATCGAGAATCAAATCAAGTCATTACGTCGATCAAGTAACTCCAATTGCACCATTTGTTTTTTACCATTAGCTAAGTATAAAAAGGGTTCAGAGCCAGTGGATCAGCTCGGTAACGTTACTTTGAAAGTTCTAGTCAAAAATTCCAAAGAATTATTGCCGCGAGTTGCGGAGATAATTGAAATGGCAAGCCGCCGATACATAAATTTCAATGTCTATTCAGATGAAGATTCTGCTAAATATCTCCAATCGCGCCTGGCTGTATCCAACATAGATACAGGTGCAATATTGAAAATCTCACTTGGAGATGAGGGAGCGAAGTCTGCGGAAAATCGAGAATCAAATCAAGTCATCACGTCGATTAAGTAACTCCAATTGTACATTTGTTTTCCCCCCAGCAGCCTCTATCTTGGACAAGATACAAAAGAGATAAATATTTAATCTCTACATAATCTATGATTTTCCGAAATGGGCGTTGAGCGCTCCATTGACGATGATTCTCAGCAGCTTGGGTCATCCATATAATAACATCACGGCTCTCTAACCGAAGTAGTCCTTGATTGAAAATCTCATAAATTTTCTCAAAAGCCGAAGTCCTTTGGAAATATCGAGAGACACTCCCTGTCCATTGACTTATGGGAGAGTTGTACATGGATCCCGGACAATGACTGGGAGCGATAGTTCAATAAATGGGCATTACCGCCTAGTCACCATTAGGGTAATCCGTTAATTGTTTGTGAATCTTCCCCGCATGGCTGACCCGAATCTCTCCTCCTTTATCTGGTCTGTAGCTGACCTCCTTCGTGGCGATTACAAGCAGTCTGAGTATGGGAAGGTGATCCTTCCTTTCACGGTACTGCGGCGTCTGGATTGTGTGCTGGAATCCACCAAGCCTGCCGTCTTGAAAGAGCTGGAAATCCGCACCACGGCTGGAGTCAACCCCGAGCCCTTCCTCCTCAAGAAATCAGGACAGCTTTTCTACAATACCTCCCCGCTGGATCTGAAGAAGCTGATGGGGGATCAGGATCACATCGGGGAAAATCTCCGTTCCTACATCCAGGGATTTTCTCCAGCCGTCCGGGATATTTTCGAGAGTTTTGAGTTTCACATCCAGATCGACCGCCTGGCCAAGGCCAAGCTCCTCTATCTCGTCACTGAGAAGTTCTCCAACATCGACCTTCACCCCGATGTAGTCAGCAATGACCAGATGGGATCGGTCTTTGAGGAGCTGATCCGGAAATTTGCAGAGTTGTCCAATGAGACCGCCGGTGAGCACTTCACGCCTCGTGAGGTTATTCGGCTGATGGTGAATCTGCTCTTCATTGAGGACGATGCGGCTCTGACGAAGCCGGGTGTTGTCCGCTCACTCTATGACCCCACGGCTGGAACTGGAGGAATGCTTTCCGTGGCCGAAGAACATCTCTTGGGTCTCAATCCCAATGCACGGCTGGTCATGTATGGGCAGGAGTTAAACCCTGAATCCTACGCCATCTGCAAGGCCGATATGCTCATCAAGGGTCAGGAGATCGCCAACATCATCTTTGGTAACACCCTGGCCGAGATTGATGCGGAACTGAAGGGTGTGACTGACAAGATCCTGACCATGATCCAGGGACTCAGTGCCTAATACCGTGCAATGAGCTTTCCGCGATACTCGAAGTACAAAGCGAGCGGCGTAGATTGGCTCGGTCAGGTTCCGGAGCATTGGAAAACCCGGAGAATGAGGTGGCTGTGTGAGATAAAAAAAAGGATCTCCGGTGAATTGGGGCACGATGTTTTATCAATTACCCAGAGAGGAATAAGGGTGAGGGATTTAGAGAGCAACGATGGACAACTCTCCATGGACTACTCTAAATACCAATTTGTAGAGGTTGGTGATTTTGCCATGAACCACATGGACCTGCTGACGGGCTATGTTGACCTGTCTCCAATAAAGGGGGTAACAAGCCCAGATTACAGGGTTTTCACTATCAGAGATCCACTGACAATCGATGATAGTTTTCTGCTGTTTCTACTGCAGATGGGTTACAAAAATAAGATTTTCTATGCTTATGGGCAGGGGAGTTCCCAACTCGGAAGATGGAGACTTCCAACCGAACAATTTCAAGATCTCTGTTTTCCTTTGCCGCCTTTAAATGAACAAACCGCTATCTCCGACTTTCTTGACCAGGAGATAGGCAAGATCGATGAGTTGATTGCCGAGCAGGAACGGCTGATCGAGTTGCTCAACGAGAAGCGTCAGGCTGTCATCTCCCACGCCGTCACACATGGCCTCGATCCCGATACACCAATGAAGGATTCAGGGATCGAGTGGCTTGGTCAGATCCCGGAGCATTGGGAGGTGAAAAGGCTCAAATATATCAGCCCTGAAATTACCGTTGGCATTGTGGTCGAGCCCTCAAAATACTACGCAGAAGAAGGAATTCCTGCACTGCGTTCACTGAATGTAGCGCCTGGCGCCGTGAAGACTGAGAATATGGTTTTCCTATCGGTAGAGGCGCATGACCTCCATAAAAAATCAATGCTCCGCGCCGGAGATCTTGTTGCAGTTCGCACCGGCCAACCCGGAACTACAGCTATCATTCCACCTGATCTTGATGGCTGTAATTGCATCGACCTGATCATTATTCGGCAGCCTTCTCAAGGATGCGAAAAGTACCTATGCTGGTATCTCGTTTCAGACTTTGCAGTCATACAATTCTCTTCTGGATCCGGTGGCGCAATTCAACAGCACTTCAATGTTAGCACCGCGATGGATCTAATCGTGCCAGTCCCTGACCGCGAGGAACAAATGCTGATTTCTTCATTCATCGACATTGAAACCGTTAAGCTCGACAACCTAACCGCGGAAGCTCAAAGGGCCATCGTCCTCCTTCAAGAACGCCGTTCCGCATTGATCTCTGCTGCCGTCACAGGCCAGATTGATGTACGACCGCTACTGGATAAGCAAGCCGCATGAGCACTGATAAAACACAGGAATATCTCGTTGGCTTGGTCGATGAGCTTCGGAAGCTGCCTCGTGAAACTGGATGGGTCGAATTCAAACTCAACAATACAAAACCCGATGACATCGGGGAGTACCTATCAGCCTTGAGCAATGCGGCTGCGTTGAATGGCAAGATGCATGCCTACTTGATCTGGGGGATTGAGAATGAAACGCATGAGCCTCTTGGTACGACTTTCAAGCCATTCCAGAGCAAGCAGGGGAATGAGGATTTGTTGAACTGGCTTTCTCGCCTATTGAGTCCTCGATTGCATTTTCATTTCTATGAATTGGAATATCAGGGAAAAGCACTGGTGCTCCTTGAGATCCCCCGGGCCGCAGGAAAACCGACTTCATTTTCAGGAACCGAATTCATCCGCGTGGGTTCGTATCGGCAAAAATTGAAGGACTATCCGGATCTTGAACGGGAGTTATGGCATATTTTTGAAACGGTTTCTTTTGAGGAGCTGAAAGCCATAGAACATGTCGAAAGCGAGCGCATACTCTCGCTTTTGGATTATCCGAGTTACTTTGATCTTTTCGATCAACCGTTGCCCTCGGATCGCGAAAAGATTCTGGCGAGGCTAGAGGAGGATCGTTTGATTATACGGAACACGGCGGGAGGATGGGATATTTCCAACCTCGGAGCCATTATGTTTGCCAAGGATTTGACTGCTTTTAAGGGGCTGAGCCGGAAAGCACTTCGGGTAATCGTTTATGATGGGCGGGGAAGACTCAAAACGATCCGCGAACAAGATGGCCGCAAGGGCTATGCCTCAGGATTTGAAGGACTGATTGAGTTTGTGAACGCTCTGCTCCCCCGGAATGAAATTGTTGGGAAGGCCTTACGAAAAGATGTGCCAATGTATCCGGAATTGGCGATTCGTGAGTTGGTGGCCAATGCACTCATTCATCAGGATTTCTCCCAAACCGGCAGCGGGCCCATGGTGGAAATCTTTTCGGACCGCATGGAAATTACCAACCCTGGTATTCCTTTGGTGAATACGGAGCGGTTTCTCGATACACCGCCCAGATCCCGCAATGAGGCTCTGGCTTCGCTGATGCGCCGGGCAGGGATTTGTGAGGAGCGAGGCAGTGGTATCGACAAGGTTGTTTTTGAAACCGAGTTCTATCAATTGCCCGCACCGATATTTGAAACACCGGATGGCTCCACTCGTGCCGTACTCTTTGCTCACAAGGCATTCAATGATATGGATCGAACCGATCGGGTCCGTGCTTGTTATCTCCATGCCTGCTTGCGGTATGTCGAGCGCAACCCAATGACAAACGCTAGCCTGCGGGAACGTTTCGGAATTGAGGAGCAGAACAGCGCGATTGCCTCCCGAATTATTCGGGACGCCCTTGAGGATGAAAAGGTGAAGCCCTACGATCCTGAGCAAGGGAAAAAATATGCAAAATATCTCCCAATCTGGGCCTAATCCCTCCTTGGATCTTATTTGATGATCTCCTTCTCAAACCACTATCCAAACAGATGAGTTTAGTAAAAAAGACATCATTGCTCTCTTTGGAAGATGTTAAACAATTCGTTTTCATGTTCATTTCTTATTTGATGGTTATTTGATCCCATGAGCCTCCACAAAGAGATCAAGTTCGAGACCGAGATCTGCGAATACCTTGCCGATCATGGATGGCTCTATTCTCCGGATGACACCGGTTATGACAGGGCCAAAGCACTTTTTCCTCCCGATCTGATCGCCTGGGTGCAGGAGACCCAACCCCAAGTCTGGGAGACTCTGACTAAAAATCACGGCTCCCAAGCCGAGGCCACCCTTATTACCCGCCTGCGTGATCAAATCAATCAACGTGGCACGCTCGATGTCCTGCGACATGGCATAGAGTTGCTGGGACTGAAGCAACCTCTGATTATCGCCCAGTTCAAACCAGCTCTCGGGATCAATCCTGATATCCTGAAACGATATGCTGCCAACAGACTCCGAGTTGTCCGGCAGGTGCATTATTCACTCCATAACGAGAACTGCATCGATTTGGTACTCTTCCTGAATGGCATTCCAGTAGCCACAGCGGAACTCAAGACGGATTTCACCCAGAGCATTGAGGATGCCATTGACCAGTATCGGTTTGACCGACTGCCACGACCCAGGGGGCAGGCTCCCGAAACCCTTCTCTCTTTCCCGAACGGTGCCTTAGTGCACTTCGCCGTCAGTAATAGCGAGGTTCACATGGTGACAAAGCTAAATGGCCCGGCAACAAGCTTTCTGCCATTCAACCAGGGGGACAACGGTGCCGCTGGAAATCCCGTGAATCCCGATGGGCACCGAACAGCCTATCTCTGGGAACAAGTCTGGGCGAGAGAGAGTTGGCTCGAAATCTTGGGTCGGTATCTGATCGCCCAACGGGACAAGAAGAAGGTGATTGAGCGGATGATCTTCCCTCGATTCCACCAGCTCGATGTCACTCGTAAGATTCAGGCGGCGGTGATCGCTGAAGGTCCCGGCAGTAAGTATCTGGTCCAGCACTCGGCAGGCTCTGGCAAGACCAACTCGATTGCCTGGACAGCCCACTTCCTTGCCGACCTCCACGATGCCGGGAACAAGAAGGTCTTTGACACAGTTGTTGTTGTTTCCGACCGCACGGTTATTGATTCTCAACTTCAGGAGGCTCTCTTTGATTTTGAGCGCCAGAGCGGCGTGGTCGCCACCATCAAGGGGAGCGACGGCAGTAAGAGTGCTGAACTGGCAGAGGCACTATCCGGCACCAAGAAGATCGTGGTCTGCACGATCCAGACATTTCCTTTTGCCCTGGAAGCGGTGCGGAAGCTGGCTGCTGCGCAAGGGAAGCGATTTGCGGTTATTGCCGATGAGGCCCACAGCTCACAGACCGGAGAGGCGGCATCAACCTTGAAGGCAGTTCTTTCCCCGGAGGAGATCAAGGAACTTGGTGATGGCGGGGAAATCAGCACCGAGGACATCCTGGCCGCACAAATGGCAGGACGCGCCGAGGAGAAGGGAATTACCTTTATCGCATTCACGGCCACCCCAAAGAGTAAGACACTGGAGATTTTCGGGACACGCCCCGATCCCACAAGGAAGCCCGCACAGGACAACATTCCTCATCCTTTCCATGTCTATTCGATGAGACAGGCTATCGAGGAAAAATTCATCCTCGATGTCCTCCAGAACTACACTCCCTACAGTCTGGCGTTCAAATTAGCCCACGAGGGCAAGCAGTTGGATGAGAAGATGGTGGAGCGCACGGCTGCAATGAAGCGGATCATGGGCTGGGTGAAACTCCACCCCTACAATATCTCCCAGAAGGTGCAGATCGTGGTGGAGCACTTCCGAACGTACGTATCACCACTCCTTGATGGTAAAGCCAAGGCGATGGTTGTCGTGGGAAGTCGTCTGGAGGCAGTCCGCTGGCAACTGGCCATGCAGAAATACATCAGGGATCGTGGCTATGCACTGAGCACACTGGTTGCCTTCTCCGGTGATGTGAATGACAAGGAATCCGGGCCCGATGCTTTCACCGAGAACAGTCAGTCTCTAAATCCCAACCTAAAAGGACGTGACATCAGGGAGGCATTCAAGACCGACGAGTATCAGATTCTGCTAGTTGCCAATAAGTTTCAGACCGGATTTGATCAGCCGCTCCTCTGTGG
>Ga0302185_10002233_pt1 | contig 12879 bp, 6 predicted proteins | sample II_Bog_E1_1_FD_200231 | JGI IMG/M metagenome (GOLD analysis project Ga0302185, IMG submission 200231) | Peat permafrost microbial communities from Stordalen Mire near Abisko, Sweden - II_Bog_E1_2 | ecosystem: Environmental > Terrestrial > Soil > Wetlands > Peat | place: Sweden: Abisko, Stordalen... | reverse complement strand
AAAAGTAACTAAAAATAAACGAATTGTAACAAAGGTTGACTGAAGAGTTGTCCAAGGTGAAGATATAGACTGATGAATCAAAGAGACTCCTACAATAATAACTTTAGTAAAGATAAATTTAGCTTTAATAAAATTAACTTAAATTTTCTGAATTGAAATCAAAGATTCTTACTCTTTAATCGTAATCATTTTTATTATCTAACACAATTCTTTCTCAAAAAATATAAATTTAATAAATTTCTCATCTAAATACTAAATTGTCCTCTCAAATCAGCTTCAATACTAACTAATCAAATAATACTACTTTCCTTATAAAACAATATGAATAAAAAATTAAATTTTTATAATAAACTCTATCTTAAAAAATATTATAGATTAACTAGATACATAAATTAAGTAATTAAAAACAGAATGCTTATGATGCATAATTATTTAAGATGAAATAAGAGATTCAATTAAGTAATAGCAAACATAGTGAATTGTAAAATAATATTTTTTAAAAATAACACCAATTCATAGATTTCCAAATTGACCTTGCCAACTCTGACCACGAAATTACTGTCTTGAAGTAACAGTTAACAGTCTTAGAGGAATAAAATATCAACCTAATCAAAACCACAAAATAATCCGAATAAAAGTTGAAAAATGAAATTATGAAATTAACGGATTCCTTGAATTAAAAAACGGATATTCAATAAAAATTAAAGAAGGAAGAGTAAGATCTCTAAAAAATGAAACATTATTTAGATTTAAAAACAGCTGAATCAGAAAAATCTCAAGATTATATTATTACGCTTTCGAAAAGAGTAACAGAACTATAAGATTAGAAAAGTCATTGGCAAAATCATAAATAAGAAATATCTCCCATCAAAAGACAGGAAAACACGTTTCCTGTTCATATTTAGGAATAATCTCCATCAATCAATGAAGTAAAATCATCGCAAATTAAAGTTTACTAACTATTTAATAAATATTTTGGACAATCCTATGAGAGCAACCACGAACTGAGATAATGCTTATAACTCATCTAATCTGGTTCTCATCAAGGATATTAGAAAATCTGCCTTTTAGTCAAAAAAATCATTGACCAAAATAAGACATATCATTCCATTATTGGCAAGCATATTGTTAAGTAAAATAAAATATTAAATATTCGAACCGAATAATCTGAAGAAGAAATCTCACCTGCAGAAGCAAGGATCGATGCTTTCCTTGAGGAAGCCTCTAATAGTTCTGAAACTCACCAATATATCATACCTCGATCTCCTATTAATGAGGTTAAATAGGTCGACAATGAATAGGGATAAGCCCCTCTTGAATAACTTGAGAAAAGATCAAACAGTAATTGTATATCAATTTAGATTAAAATAAGATGAGCATACTTATGAAAGATGAGCTGCACTAAATTCTTTCAGATTCTGAGAATAATGATGAAATGCTCAATAATGATGTCGTAGATGAAGATTTGTCAATTTCGTTAAAACAATCAATGAGCCATTTTACTAAAATGGAAGAGAGTCGCAGTTAAATATCGAAATTAGTAAACTCATCAAATCGTTCTGTAATTTCAAGCAAGTCAAATATGAGTGCAACTTCAAACGAAAAAACATATAAATAAAAAATGAGAAAAATTCAAATGCTGGCGAAGCTAAAGAAAAATAGATGATTTCCAGAAGATATACTGTTCAAAGCTTTATTCTATTAGAATATATTGCCCACATAATATTACCTTTGTCATTTAATAGTTGTGTAAAATTAATCAATCATACTATCATATCTCCCCATATAATGCTTGTTTGAATGCCTAGAGTTCTGATAGGCTGCATATTTTTGGCAAAGTCATCAGCTTAATCTTCCATATAATTGCAAGCTAAAGCCCTGTTTAAAAAGGTGAATCCTTTTACATTACTATTTTGAAGTAAATCAAACAATATTCGAGCTTTTTGAGCGTTAAATGCATTATCAACCACTGTGAGTGTGAGATTAGTGATTCCTGTAGATCTGTTAATAATATAGTTCAAATTTCTGTAAATTTGATCTGAGAGGACGTACTAGGGATAAACTATCTTTTTCCACCACATACAGCAAAGTAGGAATAGTGGAATAATCAATAGGCTGCCTAAGACAAGAGTGATAATATAACAGCAGTTGTTTGATCCTTTCATTTTATTGCCAACAATGGTCATGTTTGCTTGGCTGATATGTACTCCTCCATTTCGGGCCATTTGTTGCTGTTCCATCATCTGAAAATTTTCAATTTGGGCTTGTGCTGACATTTGATTGCCAGTGAAGCTGTAAATACCGTTCATCACAACTGGAGGTCGTGAGCCCAAAAGATCGATTGACATTTAAAAGATGGCTGCCATGTTTTTACCTCCTCCTCTGCCGTGATGCCTTACCATTTAATTGATTATAAAATATTTGTTGAGTCAATAAAATGAAGAATTGATTAAAGTATCTCCATTAATAAATAACTATCATGCTGTTGATATTGTGATAAATTTATGCTGAATAAAATCATTGGAAAATATTCCTTTGATCGTAAGGATTATTCATGCTTGATTATATTTTTTAAAATCACCTCCATTGATATATTTTAGTTGATCATAATTGGTAACTTCATCCTCAAGCGAGATAAATTCCCGAGCAATTTCTAAACTTCTTTAAAGCGCCTCAACTTATCCTAGCCTTGGGTCTTGCGATTTATCTTTTTCAATTATTAGCCTATTTACAGCACTCTTTTTTTAATCAATTAAATGGCCTAGTAAAAAAAACTAATATTCTCTCCAATTTTTAGTTGTCAATTTAAGAAATGATTGAATGCAGATAATTAATTTTTGAGTCATAAGCATATAAATCTTTTCATTCTTTTTGCTTTTTGAAGTGCTTTCATCTAATTTATGAAGCTCATTAATATTCAAACTTTTTTAGATTATGTCTTGCTGAAGAAATATGTTCATGCATTTATAGGCATTGTTAATTGTCTTTTTGGCAATTTATTATATTTAGTTCATTTTTTTTTCATGTTCTTATTTTGTTTATTTTGTTTATTTTACTTATTTTACTTATTTAATTTATTTTGATTCTTAATCTTTACTCATAATTGTCATTGATATTTCATAGTTACTTAACTCATTACTCTTTTATATGAGCTTCAAATAATCTTTGTACCCAAGTTAAAAATTGTTTGTAATAAACTCATTGGTTTTTAAATATCTCCTTTGTTAATCATTCGCATGTCTCTTATTATATTATCCAATTTTCTTAATGCAGTTTTACATCTCAATTCTTCGAGTCTTTTCTTATTTTTAAAAATTAATTGTCCGAAATTATTTCATATTTTTTATAATCTTCATTCGTGATCCTTTTTTATTCTGCTAACTCCAAATTAAAAACACTGTTTCATAGACTGAGATGATTATAGCTAAATTAAACATGATAACATATTTTTTAACATTAAACATCTTTGCAAAAAATTTCCTTTAGTGTACGACCAATCCTAAGATTTATCGGCCCAGTACGTATCTGACATAAAACTATTGTTTAATACTTTAAAACTGTAGCTTTTAAATCAAAGAGTCTTCCGTATTTTGAATATTCATAAATTCTTGAACTTATCTCATGGTGAAATTAAATTAAAAATTACTTTATTATATATGAGGCGACACTTATTTTTGTGAAGCAATTTAGACTTATTTATTATTATTTATTTGTTAATTTGTTAACATTTATTTAATTTAGATTGGATCATTTCTTACATTTTAATAAAGTTCCTTTAAAAGCTATTGATACCTGTCATAATAAAATGGAGGATTCTCATCTTTTTATGTCACGAATATTTTTCTATATTTATCATTGTATTTTTTCTTAACATAATGCTGCTTGTTGTGGAATGTATAATATAGAATGCATAGTAATCGCCAAACATCCACATTTTAATAAAGCTCACTGATGGCTAATTGTTATTATATTTATTATTATTATTATTACTAAATTTATACCATTGAAGAAGGACAGTAATATTTCTTTTCAAATGACCATATAAAATCCTTATCGAATTATTTATAGCATTTTTAGAATTCTATTGGAGATGGGGTAGAGTTTACGGACAATTCAACTTAGATACTATTAGTGTTTTTATGTAGTCCTAAACCTTCATAAATAAGGCTTGATTGCCGAAGTTATGGTTTTAATGATTTTTGATTAAAAATTAAATCTTGTATTCTCAGGTATGGGTATGCCAATTTAGCATTATTATAAAAATCTCTGATGAGAAGAAATACATCTTTAGCCAGTACATCCTTGGCTGGACCAAGTGTATTAGTTAAAATACTCTGAAAACTAAGATATTGATCGTAACTTGTGAGGAAAGCATCATCAATATTTGAGGTTCTGTTAATAATAATACAATTTTTAAATTTCTAAAGGCCTTTATATTTTTTACTTTCAAAATAGGGAAGAGATATTTTGAAAACAGGTTTCATTTCACTGCAAAATCTTTGTAATAGATCCATTCTTTTTTATGTTTATGGTGAATATATGTTTTATAATCTCAAAAATGTTCTATTAATAAATTGCTCTACTTATTCTATTGTGTATATTTCAGCCGGTAAGTATTAGTTTTTCAATATTTATTTCAGTTTTTCCTCTTGAAGTAAACTTGTTCTGATTGATTAATATCTCCCTTTGAGCTCCAAATATAATTCACCCATTGAATCTTTTTAATCTCTTTCGAGGTACTTCCTTAAATTTTTAAAATGATACTAGGCCAACTTAATTGTGATGTCCAATAAATATGGATCATCCTTAAATAAATACAATTATTTCTTAAATTAATCTACTTTGCTTTCTACTTTAGTAGGATCCGTAGTGCCAATGGTGCTCGTGATGCACATGTATTCAATAAACGCTTTATAAAATTATGATAGGTTCTTTTCTCTTTATGTTTTTTTGTCCTTGGTTAGAATATATTTTTCTATATTTTTATTGTAGGCGCTTTTGAAAAATAGAAAGTAAATACCAATGATTGAATTCTGAAGAGAAGCTATTCCTTTTAAAATATAACAATAAGATCCAGAGAGAGACGATCCTACCTATGGATCGTCAGTATCAAACCTAGCTAAATTTTTATTATGTTTTGCGCTCGGCTTTTTCAGCGGCATCTCAATCTCTTTCTCTCTATCGTCCATCTCTATTTTTAATGTAACTAGTATGGTTATAAATAATCTTAAAAAAATATATATTAATGAAGTAAACTTTCCGAAGATTATGTCTTAATATATTTTTTGTAAAAAGCAGATCGTATAATATCACATCATTAGAGGTATTCGATCAACGACATTTCAGTAGGAAAATCTGTTTGCGTATATTTATCTTAATATTGAGCTCGCAACTGATGCTGCTTAAGCCATATATCGCTCTACAGGATCACTAAAACTTCACTCAGAACGGATATTTCCTTCTCGATACTTTTTTTCCTTTCAAGAAGCTGGCGAAGCTCCTCTTTCAGGATTTCATTATTGGTTTTGATTTAATTTGATTTAATCTTTTCAGAATTGACTTCATGCACTAAAGTTAATGAAAATTTTCTCCTTGAATGGTAACTGTCTTTTTATCTGTTGACTTTGTCTTGCATATTTTAATATTACGATTCAAGAGTTTTCAATTATTCCTCTTTGGTTCGGTATTAATTGGTTTCATTCTATAATTGTTTTTAAATATTTTAGAGTTAATTTTAGCGAAGCAGCACTTCAGACTATAATTGTTCTTATCTTATCCGTAGTTTTTCCAATTAATTTTCCCAAAAGTCCATTTGCTAGTTTAATTTTGATATTGAGGCGAGTGATTCCTAAACAAAGGAAACATGCATATCAAGTTGTTTTTTCTTCTAATCAAGTTCCTTGACAAGGGCTTCATGTTAGTTTTTCATTTTTTCCAGCTAAAAGTTCTGCTAGAGTATTAATATGGTATTATGACTTACATTTTCCTCTAATCTTTTATTTTATTATTACATTTATGAGACTCCAGTTAGTACGTGCTCATATTTGTCCAATATCTATTGGTTTTATTTAATCTTTATGTCTTGCCTTGATATTATCTACTATGAGTTGAAAATTTATTTTCGCAGAATCTATTTTTTAGCTTATAAATCTATCATTTATGAATTATTGCTTTATTGTGGTTAGAGATCCATGCTCTTTTGCGCTTTCTATGCTAATGAGATATGCATGCGCTGTAAATCACTAATTTTCTTAGATTTTGTCAGCAACTCTTGCTTTAATTTTTACAATTTAACGTGATTTGACTACATTTCAGCCTAGAGGTGCTTTCTTTTTGACTATGAATTGGCTTAAATATTTAGTAGAATATTACTCTACTCACCTATTTTCTTTTATAGGCCTTAGTGAGTAATTATTAACTCTTTTAATCTTTCGCGGCTATTTAACATTTCATTCTTTAAAATATCAATTTCCTTCAATAGAGTTTACTTATAATCATTTTTCTGTATGATTTAGCCATTAACTTTATCTAACTGATCTTATATACCTGTGCAATTATTTATGAGCTGAGAAAGCTTGAGTTATGCCTATTGACACTATTGATTTAGATGCTCATATTTTTATATATTTTACTTAATTTACAACAATTTCTTCTCCCCTTCTATAACCACCTCCTAATTTTAATGTATTGCTTCACCTACAGCAGCAAGTTCCTTTATTTTTATTTACAATTAAGATTATTTATTGCTTAATTTACGCTAGATATCTTCATATTGAGCTAAACCTTATTTATTTCTTGTTTATAGGCTCTTTAGTTAGTTATTTTTATCATTAATATAGTATTCTAATTCGTCGACTGCAATTTTTAAATTAGTTATTGCAACTTTTTATCTCTATTCTCTCTATTCCATGTTAATTGATTTTTCAATTTCATTGATTATATTTTTGATGATGTCCTCATATTTCAGGCACTCTGCTTGGAGTATTTGTTGAGTCTCTTCGTATTATTTGAGTTTAGCTGATTGTGTATGAATCTAAGTGTGTAAATTTTGGCAATGTTTTTAAAGCTATTCTAATTGTTATTGTTTCAATTTGATTTGATTATTAATCTCATCTATGTTTTGTTAAAAAGAATTCACTGTCCTTTAAAATTAATTTTTTTCAATTTTTGATGGGTTGATATTCTTTCTCTAGTCAATATCTTTTGATTTTAGAGACGAAGGAATCTAACTTTGATCATTCATTTTATTTAATGGTAAGCATGTTGGTATTATGTCTACTTCGTTTAATAACTGAGGTGCTTTTCTGTCACTGTTATATTTATAGTTTTGGCGCTGGTATCGTTTTGTTTCACTTAAGAATGAATCAGCATAATTTTTAAATTTGAGATTAAGTGCTTCCAGTTTGCTGATTTACTCCTTCATAATGCCATTCCTCATTCTTACTTCATTCAGCTCTTGCTCTAATTGATAAAATTTGATGTTTTATGTTTGGATATTTTTGCTAAATTACAGATTTTAATAACTAAGCTGTTAATTTGTGCAAATCAAATGATAATTTTCTGTTTTTAGTATGCCGTGCTAAGTCTTAATATCTTTTAATTGCTGGCTGATATCCTTAAACATTTGCTCATACTTGAATTTAAATTCACTATTCTACTTCTTTTCCTTCTCAAGGTCTTTGCTTTTACCATCCAATTCTTTCTTTATCTTATTATTTTCTTCATGTATTTTTGTGTAAATTATTTCATATTATTATCTTAATTTATTCTTTTCAGCTAAGTACAGATTATACATCTATTAACTCTGTTTCTCTAATTGACTATTCCGTAATTTCAAATCTTATGACATTGATCGCATGGTTCTTCTCTATGTCTATTATCGATGTGATTCAAAAATATTTTATAACTTTTATTTCCTGGTTTACTTTTACTATATTTTTACTATTAGCTTTTATATTTTATCTTTCAGAGTTGTTTGGCTAAGTTTTTAAGCATATCGTTTGGCTAATGCGTAGTTTCCTTTATCGATTAAATCCCCCAATATTTGCTCGATATAAGCCAAAGTCTATCTTAATTCAAACTCAGATGAAGATCTCTTCGTTTTTTGATTATTTTCTGCTTGATTATACTCACTATAGCTCTTTTTCTAATTCATGTATGATTTAGAATAACTCATTGCATCTGTAATGTCTAAAACGTTGTTGTGCTATTGAGCGGGACCATGTTTTGAATGAGTAGTATTACTAAGCAGTTGATTTGTCTGAAGGGGTGACTTTATGAAATTATCGAAATCGGGATGGCTGCATGTTTAAAATGTATATTATTTCCTAAACTTGACAGGAGTCGTTTCGGGAGTCGTATTAAAGTGAACAGTTGCTCTTCTCGGATTGCTTGCAGTATTCGGATTAGTATGTTTCTTCATCATCGGAGCGAATTCATTCTCATAGATGGTATGCTTCATAAGTTTATTCGAATAAATATAATTTAGGGATCTTCGAATCCATATTACGTATGCTATTATAAATAATAAATTAATCATCATAATCATCCAAGATAAATCGTTATCAATTGATGGTGATGGATTCATTATTTCGGATGCAATTATTGATCTAGTGTTTTTCTCCGAATTATAATTTATAATTGACCGATAATGATTTTCAATTTCTTTAATAAAATGCCAATTATTAGTAAAATCACGGGTTAATCATTCATTGAGGATGCCTTCCAAAAAAGAGTAAAATTGTAGAAATTTAACTTCGCCATCTTCAGTCAAGGGAGCTTCAAGTCCTTGAAATATGTCATTTTCCATCTATTCTTACCAATTGTTTGTTTTTTTGTCAGGAAGTGCACATTATTGCCTACTTTTGCATCTCTTTTTTTTCTCTTTTTCAATTATAAACTAGGTTAGTTTTTAGCGGCACGATCCTTGGGAGTTTTTTCGCTTAGTCTATCGTCTTGGTGGACCTCTGAACTCTGGCTAAGTGAGAAAAGAAATACATTTTTTAATGCATGAAAACATTTTTGACAAAGAGAGGGAAGGCTTCGATCTTTATTGATCGGGGTTTTATAAATGTGATGGCAAACTGTACATTTTATTGAAAGATTTGTGCTTTAAACATTCTCCATATTTTGTATTAAGATTATAAACATAAAATTGATAGTTAATAGTAAGAAATGCTATTTCGCCCTCACTGGCAGTTATCCATTAAGATAATATCTGAATTTCAAAATATTAGATAAAATAACTCTTCATGGGTCATAAATGAGAATTTAAGAAAACATGCGTTTATACGGCAAATATAGGGTAAGCTATCAATAGTTCTTTTTTGAAGTAATGGAAGGCGGCCCTATTTTGTATTGATTAACAATGATTTAGTACTGTCAGCTGTGTTACTTATTTTTTAACATCATTGACCATCGGTTTTATTTGTTTTCGTGGAGCTTATATCAGTTTTTATTTCAGAAAGTCAAGAAAATAATAAAGTCATCCCAAAAAGCTATTTTATTACTTGATCAACTGTGTTATTTTATAGAGTCGGCTTGATTTCAACAAAAATCACAGTATTTTTAAATCTACTTTTATGCAAATATCTTCTAAAGAAAACGAAGTCAAGATTATCCCTAATTGACGTTAATTTTAAAAACAATCCACTTATTATCCTTTGAATATATCCGAACAATATAGTGAAATATGATGGGAAATGAGAGACTATTTTAATGATGATTATTCAGTGGATAAGCAGCGGATGTTTTCCATAAATATAATTAATAATTTCAATAGTAAAATATGTCAATGAGCAGCAGTTATGAAATCTAATAAAACGAAGAAAGCCTCCAGAGACGTTCCTATCATAGAATCTAATAGAATGTAACTTATCTTATTATTTAGGAAAAAAATAATTTAATCCGTGAAGTGTTTTAGAATAAACTCAGCATCAATAAAGCAGCCATCAAGGTGGGAGTAAACCCTTCGACCGCAAAGGTGGTCATTAGAAAATACAAGGTGCAGAAGAAACTCGACAAAGAAAAGAAAAATGCCAGCCAAAATCCACCAATTTCCATTGAGAGAACATAAATTAACAATTCTAATATTTATCAAAATGGTCCTCTATTTTACTTCTACGTGCCTTGGGATTCGTCCTTCTACGCACCTAATCCTTCGATTTTAAGCGGAATGACTAATGATTCAGTCTATCGATATTTTTGTTGATTAGCTATATGGATGATTCTATTCTTCCTCAGAAATTATAAAATATTTTTAGGGTGCTCCTCAAATAAATCCTTAATATTTGCAACTACTTGAGATATCTCGAATGAATAATGTTTCAATTTACAATGATTGTTGATATAATTAGAGAACACTCCAATTCATGGAAGACTTCATCTTTGTTTAAATTAAATGCAAAATGTATTTTAACATAGGTCGGCATTATTGTTAATATTTAGTTGAATTAATATTTAATAATTGAGCTGACATCAAAAAATGGAAAAGAATATTTTCAACATATTCTTCTCGATAATTATTAATTTTTGATACCTGAAGTTCCACCATTCTGATCACACTCTTTTCACCAATAATCTCGCTCTTTATGAAGGTAGAAGTATCAGAACATTAGAAATGTTAAAATGAAGCAAATTTCTTATGTTATAATATTTTTTGAATTGAGTTTAGAATGACTGATCAGATCAAAATATATATATCATACGTCTTGCGAAAATATATATCGATTATTGCTCAGCCAACAAAATCATGTTTTAATATCATCTTTGAATTTTGTTTCATTTATTAACTTTGAGAGAGAACTCTTAATTGTTATAGCAACTATATTTATTATGAATGATTGCAACATTCTCGCCTTAAAATTATCAAAAATAACATTAATTACCAACAGACAGGACATCAGCATTATCCTCATAATTAAATTGTTAGATTAAAATAAAATTCCTTTTATAACATGATCAAAATTCCTATTCTGGCGGTTCTCTTAATCGCAGCCCTAGCTGTTGATATCTCCATGTACAGAAATCACATTCCAAGCACCTCCTTTACTCCAAGAGTGATCAATTAAATTCCAACAATACCTCAATCCGATCTGCCAACCAGCTATTGGTGGGGAAGTGTCAATGGAACCAACTATCTTACCTACCAACGCAACCAGCACATTCCTATATATTGTGGATCATGCTGGGCCTTCGCCTCTACCTCTGCTTTGAGTGATAGAATTAAAATCAGAAGACAAGCTAAATGGCCTGACATCAATCTATCCCCTCAAGTCATTATTTCCTGCGTGAGCAAGGGTAATGGTTGCGATGGAGGCGATACAAGAGATTCTTATGAGTGGATTTATTACAATAACATCACTGATTAAACATGCTCTCCTTATCGAGCTTTTGGCCATGATAATGGTGTTGGCTGTTCTGCAGAGATCATGTGCAAGAACTGTCTTCCAGGCAAAAAATGTTGGGCTCAGGAAAGAGCGAAGATTTATGGCATTGAAGAATATGGAGTGATTAGTGGAGAAGCTGCAATGATGAATGAAATCTATCAGAGAGGGCCGATTACTTGTGTGATAGCCGTAACTGACGAGCTATACAATAATTATACTCAAGGGATATTTGTTGATAAAACAGGTAGAGTGGCCGAAGATCATGATATTAGTGTTACTGGATGGGGATAAGAGAATGGGGTCAAATATTGGATCATCAGGAATTCCTGGGGGAGTTATTGGGGAGAAGGTGGAAATTTCAGATTGATTAGAGGAAAGAATAATCTTAATATTGAGAAAACTTGTACATGGGCCACTCCAAGAGACACTTGGACTAAGGACATAAGAAATTAAACAAAGCCTAAAGCATAAGATGCAAAGCCGTCAGCATTGCTAACATCTTAGAGAGCGACTTGCAAGCGATAGTCACCTTCTTTGATGAAAGAGTCTGTTATTTCACCAAGACCTCATGAATACCTCAACCTTAAGGATCTGCCTGAAGCTTGGGATTGGCGAAATGTCAATGGAGTAAATTACCTTTCATGGTCACGAAATCAGCATATTCCTACTTACTGTGGTAGCTGTTGGGCCCATGCCGCAACTTCTGCTTTAGCTGATAGAATAAATATCGTTAGAAAAAGAGTTTGGCCTGATATGAATCTTTCTCCACAGGTTGTGATCAACTGCTTTGCTGGAGGTAGTTGTGATGGTGGGAATCCATGGGGAGTCTATAACTTTGGAAAGCATCATGGTCTTCCTGAATAAACTTGTCAGGCCTATTAAGCTAAAAACCCTACTTTATTTAGCTGCAGCAATATTCAAAAATGCTAAAACTGTAGGCCACCCAAAGGATCGAAGCCTGGAGATAAAGGTGACTGCTGGGCTCAGTAGAAATACAACGTTTGGAAAGTTTTATAGCATGGTATTGTTGCTGGAGCAGACAAGATGAAAGCAGAAATTTTTGCGAGAGGACCAATTGCTTGTGGAATTGATGCTACTCAAAAACTCGAAGAATATACGGGAGGGATCTTTTCTTAAGCAAAATTATTACCCTTAAGTAATCATGAGGTTTCCGTCGTCGGATGGGGCAAATAAAATGGGGTTGAATTTTGGATTGTCCGAAACAGTTGGGGAACGTATTGGGGATAAAGTGGCTTTTTCCGTATTCAAATGCACCGCAATAATTTAGCCCTCGAGCTTGATTGCAGTTGGGGTGTAGTTGATAAGGATCCTCACGTTATCGAATTAAAATAGTCATCGATAGAGCAGACGATGTGATTATCTATCCAATGATTAATTATTTCTCCACTATTAGAACACCACTGCTGTAGTTATTTTATTTGAGATTTGCTATTGATGCTGAATTGATAAAATAGATAATTGATAAATCTTG
>Ga0302185_10002230_pt1 | contig 12892 bp, 8 predicted proteins | sample II_Bog_E1_1_FD_200231 | JGI IMG/M metagenome (GOLD analysis project Ga0302185, IMG submission 200231) | Peat permafrost microbial communities from Stordalen Mire near Abisko, Sweden - II_Bog_E1_2 | ecosystem: Environmental > Terrestrial > Soil > Wetlands > Peat | place: Sweden: Abisko, Stordalen... | reverse complement strand
CAGATATTTCAGTGGAGTGGCAGTATTTGGGCTGGGGAATAGGGTAAAAGGATGTGATATCATCAGTTGAAGGTGAGAATACGATTTAAATATCCTCATCAATCTTGCCAATTTCATCCCTGATGAGTTTAATGAGCTCTACAGCCTCTTCATCATAGGTTTTCTCAGAAAACACGTTTTTCAAAGTTGTGTTTTTGACGCTGAGAAGAGGTCCTAATATAACAATACAGTTAATGCGAACTCTTTCTCTCTTAAGACTTGCCAATTCATTGATTAATATCTTCAATCCAATGTTGTCCTTTGAATCGTTTTTATACAAAGATCCTTTCAAAAATAGGATTCGATAAGCCATAGTCGGCTCTCGAATCATTGCCTTTTATCCATTGAGCTTAAGACCCAAATCTAAGATGCCATCCAGTCTGTAGTTTCCTTCACTCCAGCCTACTTCCATGCATGCGATCATGCCAACCCAAACAATTCCGTTCCTCACCTGAAGTTTTTATTTTCCAGTCTCATCCTCTATCATCACAAAATTGGTTCCCTCTTATCGACTTAGAACTCTTAGAATCATCCTGCATCGTTCGAGTTTATCTTTTACTCTTCCATTCAGATTGATTTCCTTTTATTGAGCCAATTCTCTCACGGCATCGAGTACATCGAATCGCTAATCTCTGTTTTTATTTTTGGTGAGAAAATGCTAAAAGTTTCCGAATTATTTAACTCTTAAAGACAGATGGTATTTTTGGGCAGTGTTGTTGGGATCGAGTATTCCATTGAGTTAGCTTTTTTTGTTCCTTTTGCTGTGAATGGAGGAAGCCAGATGTTCGGCATCGTTGTTGAGAGTTAGTTTCTTATCTCCCCGCAAATTCAAGGGCTAAAAATCAATTTCTTAGCTGTTGGCATCTTCCGATTATTCGATATCCATCACCCGCCAATTCTAATCGATTAATTATATCCCATTTGAACATCACATTGATGATTATATCAATATCATCAGTTCCACAGGGAGGCGAATAGCATGCGCGATATAAACAATATCAAAATAGTGAATACAATCAACGACGTCGTGATTTTTGACTGTTGTCCAGCATTCGCCTTCCTTTTTATTATTTGCTGCCTCTCTTTTGAAATTATTTATGGCTTGTTGATTAAATTTATGAAATATTTTATTTGTTTTATTTGTCAATGTGATTGAGAAGCTCATTCTTTTTCAGAAGAAATCGCTCCATCTGCAGTCTATTCTCTTATTTCTTCCGTTAGAGCTCCGTTAAAATTTTAGAGGCATCTTGTTTGCTAAAAGTCATCTCACCTCCTTTGTTATTTGAAAGTTCTCCGAGAACAGATTGCTTTTAAGTTGATACTTTCTCATTAGTTTGAGTTAAGCTTTAGTTTTTTACTGATTTCTACTTCTGTGATTAAATCTAAGAAAAGTCATTACTTTTCTTAATACTGCTCGATTCGTCAGCCTTTTTTTAGTTATTTTTAAGGATTTGCAATTGAGACTATAAAGTCAAGCAATTATCCGGAATTATGTATTTAAAACGATTTAATTTGACTCCATTTGCCTTTTTGACTTTGCCTGACAAGGATAAAGATGTGACCTATTTTAATATTTCCTATTAAGATTTTTATCTGTTTAAAAGTTACTTAATAAATTTGCCCAGAAGTTTATAGCGATTACAGACGCGAGAAAGTGGGCCTAAAAGTTCTTTGCTGTCTTCTTCCCTTGGAGTTTGTTCTATTGTCTATCCGGTAGTTAACTGCAATAGGATTCTAGCTGTTAATTGTCCCATTCCATATTAATTACAGCTAATGCTTTCTTCAAAAGAAAGGATATGATACAAATAAACACAAGGAGTTCCTTTGAGAGTCAAGAACACATTATCAATATCAAGAGTAACAGCTAGCTTATATTTTCTCAAGGTAGTGGTCAGATGCAACAGCCCCTCAAGTACGCACCAAAGTTCAGGCTATTCCACCTCTTTTTTGCTGTTAATCAAATCCTTTAGAGTATAGTTATAATACTCAGTAAAAATGTGAGTCACCTCATATTGAATGCATATTCCTTTCTCTATATTAGGCACCAATTACACTGGTAATTATCAAGATGAACTATAGGCACTACCATCGAATCTCCCTACCTCAACACCCACTCCACTATACGTTGAAATTATACCTGCCGTCGATCCCCGGAGATATGCGTCCGCTTCAATTTCATGATAAATCTGCCCTCCTCGCTTCGATAGATGTCGACTTCCCCAAAATGCCTATCCTCGAGCTGCTGAATGAATTGCAGCTGTGCACCAGATGTTTGACTGCTGTTTCCCATGTTTTCACGATTTAACGTCCTTATTAATATTAAATAACTTTTAATAATAAGTCTCAATCATCATATTAAAATGGAATGAGTATCAAATGCGAAGTTTGCTGACATACGACAGTTTTTTAGATTTCAGTCGGGATTAGATATCGTTACGAGACAGACCTGCTTGTATTTATTCCATAATTGGATGTGTTTCTGCTGGATCTCGATTCTATTCAATTTATTTTTATACTGAGTGCTAGAAGGCCTCCCGTTAGAGGTGGTAATGCTGAGCGATCTTCATAAATCCCCAAAACAGCCTCAATAGTCCATTCAGTAACAGCAAAATAACAGCAACACAAATTACATATCCTATCCCCATATAGGCAGAGGATGATGCAGTATTTCTTTGGCCGTACAACACCAACCATAATATCTATACAACGATAAATAAAAACTGTTGAATGATGGTTGTGATTCGATATATTTTAGGGTAGTATGGGTAGAAGATAGTTGCTTATATAAGCTCGGGTTGATTCATTCCCAAAGGATTAATAACAATCAAAATGATTGCATCAGTCAGATTAATCGCTATCAGGATAACAAGGGCTATCACTGGGTTTTGGGCATGCAGAAATCCAATTAGGCATGCTATCACAATTAACTTATAGTATCTGACCAAATAATAGAACAAATGAGCGGATGATACTCTCAATTATTCATAAGCGTGATGAAAGGTCGATTAGCTTAAGGTATTGGCCATTTTTTTTAAATAAAAGAAGATGATAATGGGATAGGCAAAGACAGCAACAAAGAATATGATTGTTAATATTGTATTCCAGATATTGAAAGATAGAGGTTTATTGGAAATATGAGTGCACTGCAAGACACAGGCCCAAATGATGGTAAAATAAGCAAATCTAGCAATTCTATCAATCAAGGGTAATTGTCTATCGTCATAACGATGATAGAAATAAAGAAGATAGTTAGAATATTTTGTCTTTTAATGCTTAGAGTCCCAAACCAGCAGCAGCATGTGCATCACACTCCAAAAAATTAGCAGAACTATAAAGTAAAGGATTGTTTGATAAATGGCCCTGGTAAAGACAATGTCTTCATAATATTGCTCAAATACAATTGGAGAGTACTGAATGAGGTTGGTGGGAATAATTGATTGCTCAAGACTTTGCCTGCCTGCCCACGGAAACCATTCTAGAAACTGTACTATGTGTAGTCCAGAGAAAGGTATTCGTATTGAGGGAGGATTGTATTCCAGTTGAATAAAGACATGAACAAAAATGAGCTGGCAAAGGATGAAAAAATCATCGAAGGCTGCACTCATTCCAACTGCAAATGAGAGTAAACCAATAAATAGGCCCAATATGGCACATCCCCTAAATAAATTATAAAGATTGCCCAAACTAGTTCTATCATTTAAGTTTTGAACTGATATGTCAATATAGCGAGGAATATTGCTTTGAACAGAGTTTTGGCTTACCAATCTGTTGTTATTGCTCGAGTCTTGAAAATATAGATAAGTTGGATCTGACGCTCTTACTTGTATTTGACTGTTAGTATAATCGCTTTGCAGGCCAAGTAGATATAAAATTTAGTTGTTGTTATTGACGCTGCCATTAAGTATGGGTGTATAACTTGTTGCTTGTATTTGAGTAAGTCGTCTGCTTGAACTGCTGATGCTAAACAAGAAAATATTTTCCAGCTGAGTGGTATTGGTGAAAGCTTGAGGAAATATCAATTTAACAGTCATTCCGTCGACAGGAGGAGTACTGTCTGAATATGTTGGCACACTTTCAATTGAAAAAGGTGCACCTGCGCTGTTGGCACTATTCAGTAGGAATAGAACCACATTATTGATACCAATTTTACCCATACTGTCAATGTGAACTTCGAATGTTAGACTGGAATCAGTGTGAGTATTGTCCTGCAGGTACATTGGTACTATGGCATCTGCTGAGCTATTACCACAAAGATTCATTTTTAGATTGCTAGGAGTATAGGGAATATGCACAGAGTTTAGAATAAAATAGACTGTGCTGTTGTTTTGAACGTAATCGTCAATTTGATAAAAATCGAAAAAGAGGGCAATGCCATTATGGGGAGGCAAGTTCGTATATGTCCTTTGCATGGTTAAAAATTTGAACTTTAGTGAGCTGCTTCCTAATATAACGGCATTATTGCAAGTATCAAGACCGTAGTTTTGAAGATTAGGATACAAAGTCCAAGTGTTTTGGGTAGTTGTGTTTATATTGGGCATGAATTAGGCGGAAAACATCGCTTCTGTGGAATCCACACAAAACTGGCCATCTAAAATCAAAGGATATTGGCAAGATAAACAAGAGATGGTTCCTGAACTGTCTATAATGCAAGTTTTGCAAAAGATTGAACACACCTCGCAAGTTGAGTTTGCTAGATAATATCCATCTTCGCAAGAACTGCAGCTGTTATTAACGAGAGTAAGCCCATTTGTGCAAGAGGTGCAGTTCCCATTTAACTAACTGTAGCAATTAGCAACATCTGTCTCGTTATTCACAAGAATAGACACATCTCTAATTCCCAAATAATCTTTGAAGATTGATATTGTGATGGCAACTGTACTCACGTTATGACTTATATTGAAAAATTGTCTAACTACAAATTCAGGATTGCTTTACCCACATTAATTTGTTAACTAAGTACCGTTTGCAGCGGCTATCGCCACACTTGGGTTTTGGACGTTGTTATCTATCATGAGTTGGTACGAATTCGTATCACCTAAGACTTGGTCGATGAGGAAAAGAGTGAAAGATAGATAGAGGGTTGTATGTACAGGGAGATTAGTGTAAGTTTTGGAAAGTGTTGAACCTGCAACTCCAATAGAAATGCCTCCAACTACAGAATAAAAACCACACTGACTCACTGAAGAACCGACTGTTTCCGAAGATGTCCATCCAGCGCTACTAAATGTTAGATTGATTTCTGTTTGCTCCTTAAATTATGAAGCTACACATCCCAGCGAATTAGCACTTGAATTCGTTGCATTAGCAATGACAGTATTGCAAGCAATACATTGAATCAAATTGTTACTATCAAGATTGCAAGTGTCACACTCCACTGGGCAAGCAAGACAAATACTGTTCAGGTAAAACCCACTTTGGCAATTGATGCAGGTATTATTCGAAGTCAAAGTGGCAAGTAATCCCTTACAAGTCAAACACTCCTACTGCGTGGGGCCAAAACATTGTTAGCATTGAGTGCTGCAGTTACCATAATAGATTTATATATCGGTGAGTGCAATATTGGTATTGACAACTCCTGATGCTTTAGCCTATATAATTATACTGGAATCTGAGGAATTAAATTTTTAATCCAAATAGAACACATCTTGTGCAAACTCACTATTGTTACAGCTCACCGAGTTGCTCGTTGATTGATTGAGGTATAAAGCTGTTGAATATAGACTTGTAGTACCGGAGTAAACGTTCAGGAGAAGAGTAGGGTTTACTGGAGCAGTAGTTAAAGACATTATTATTGCATTGAACTTTATTTGGAGGTAGATGTGCTGATAAGGAATGGAGAAAGAACGAGTGAAGGTATTACCGATTGTAGTTGAGAATACCATTATTTTAGAGGAATTTGCCGTGCTGCTCGATATTGTGCAGTTTATTGGAACTATTAAAGAGTCACTGAGGATGTTATTACTGTTAGGCTTCAGATAAGTTAAAGGAGTCTATATTTAAGCAGAGATACTGACTGGCTGCTGCTGCCCACGCACATCCCATTGATGTTTATTAGTCCCAAGTCACAGTCGGTACAGTTGAGCGCGCTGTTTACGAGGCAGCTGTTCTCCTTGCAGTTGGAATAGCAAGCATTATTCTGAGTGGCTATCTGTACAAAAAATAAGATAAGTAGCCATAATCCACTCATCTCTTATTTATATAATTTAAATTAGCCTATCTATTACCAGTGCACAATCAACAAAGAAATCTTAAGCGTTATAGACCTTTTAAACCAGCAAAAAGAAGAAGAGACTTTTGTCTTATTATAACTTTTGATTATAAAGTATTTAAACAGTTATTAAGTTATTATTCCAATATAAGATATCAATCAGTCAAAGGGTCGGCTACATATTTAGCGATTAGTTTAGATCGTTTTCAGCAAACGAGTAAGATACTCGAACTATTTAGATCTATTTCGGCTTTATTGTGTCCTAAAGTCTTCTTTCTCCGATCAGTTTCCCCTTTAATTTGTTGAAAGAAGCTACCTCTTTGCTTTTTGGTTTAGAATCGGTAAGAACTTGCACATTTTTTCTTTTACTTTCCTCCCTGAATGCCTTTTATCTACTCTTTCTGATTATATCGCTGAAGGTTGGTCCTTTTCCTTTCGATGATGAAGTTCTGGAGGGAACATTGTCAAAATCCAGTTTTTTACGAATACTTGAGAATTCCATTAAGTTGTTATTTTTAGCTTTAGTAGTTTTTCTCATAAAGCCAGACTAGTCATGAACCAACCTGTTATCTGAATAACAGTTGTTCTCCTTATTTTTTGATAGACTGCTGAATCTCAACTCTTGCTCTGTCTGAGATTCTCGCCTGACTGCCTGATGTATAGGCGTCTGTATAGGCGTCTGCTCTTGATGATTTGATCTACCCTTTCTATAGCCTTTATTCAGTTTAGCTATAGGATTTCTATCAATAGTACCACTATCAGCTTGGGTATCAATAAATTTCATTGGCTCCCGATTCAAAGCAGCAGCAAAAGTCATGCCTATTATACTTAACGAATTATCAAGATAATATTTACATTAAAAATAATATAGGAGAGTCTATCAATAAGTACCCAAATAGAGGAAACATGCGATCAACTCATTTTTTGTAAAGGTTCGTCGCCTGGTCCAGCATTTTCTTTTTAAAGTTGGTGTAATCGAGCTTTTCTGGTGCGTCTCTGATGCTTGCCTCGTCTTCGAGTTTTCTAAGCCTTGCTGCTTCTTTTTCCTCCTATTTCTTCTTTAAAAAACTCTCAGTGACAAAAACCATGTCATCGTTGACTCCCAATTTTTAATTGTCCCTCTTTATTTTTTTCTAATAAGCGAGTTCATGGTCTTTCTGTCGATTGGAGACAATTTGCTTCATTTTGTTAATATACCTCGATTCCTTTGGTTTTTCTTGCTGTTTTTTCTTTTCCCTCGAGCGTGATCGTTCTCTTCCTTTATCCTTGTGTTCATTTCCCTTAATTTAATCGTATATCTAATCATACTGGTAAATGGATGGGTCGATTTCCTCTTCTTCTTTGTTTGTCATAGTAAAATGAATATATTGAATCAATTAACAACTCATTTGTGGGTAATTAATAATGGCAATGAAGAGAAAGAGCTCAAGAAGACGCAGGGATGACTCGGACAGTGACAGCTCGTCCTCTTAGGATTATGAGTCCTCCGAGAGGCCGGAGGACCTCTTTAAGGAACTCAAGACCGCACTAGTAGAAAAAAACAATTCGGTGTATCGCATTATCTACAAGCTGGAAAAAAATTACAAGGAGTCCGTGGGAATACTTAGAATTTCCATTCCTGACAGCTTCAGCTTCAGCCAGCAGGACATGGAAGATTTTTTTAAGAAATTTGGCAAAATTTAGAGGATAGTTCTCAAGCAAAACATGGGCAGGGCCGTCTCCGAAGATCAGCCAAAAACCAAAGAAGCCTAGTCGCTTTCTTATGTGATCTATAGTGAATATTGTTCAGCCATTTTAGCCCTAAAAGTGCTCAACTCAATATCAGAAAAATAACGAATTTTTAGCGCTAAAATATGCCACAGTCTTCCTATTTCCAGCGAGGCCAAACTCTTTTGTGAGCCGCTAATTGGCTCTCAGATAGCATAGGACATGGTCATCGAGATTTAAAAAGTACTTTTTCCTTAAGGCAGGATTACGAGTTCGGTTAATTCATTAAATCGTATAAATTTGTTGGGACGATAGGTCTGGACATGCTAGACAAAGACTACAGACTCAAGGAAAGGATTCTGGGCGTTGACGTAGCACATATGTTATTCAGGCATGCAATTTTATTCGTATACAATACCAGTGCGAAAAAAATTTCAAATTCTAGCACGAGCATTAAGAGTCAAAACTAGAGGATTTGGTTTTGCGACTTATCTCCAACAAGGGTACAGGCTTATCGCGGGAGGTGTTAGTGCTATCAAACTCGATCCAAAAATATAATCAAGCGATTCGCTGTCTGCACTAATTGCTGTAGCAGATAATTTAGGAATACAAAAACTCCAAATAAAAAATGACTCAAATAATTCCGAAGGATATCCACATTCGTAAGTGGTAAAAATTTCAAGTGGATCTGCAGCTCAAATTTTTAACTTGATCGTTTTCTCATAATGTTTGCTAGACTACTGATTTATTTTGTGATGTGCTATATAATAATAGGGCAAGTGTATATTTGTAAATAGGAAGATTTGTCAAATTGTATAAAAATAATAATATGAACAGATTCCTGATTTCAAAAGCTGAACCGCTTTATCAACATTTATTGAATATACATATTATTTATCTTAGAATGAAGAAATCAACTATTCAATAGCGAACTATTCAAGATTTAACTTATATTATATTTTATGAATCATTGCATTTTAAAAGGTTCTCCATTTTTTATTCCTACTTTACTCCATTCTATTATTAAAAATACAAAAAGATAGTTTATAAATATTTAGACAAAATGGACAATAATAGATATCAGTGTTACATCGAGTTGTTCTCCTCGCGAGCGGTCATGTGCGTATTCTTGTATATAGTCTCAGTGCTGTTGTGAATAAAGAACTCTCGGTCCAGTAAGAACTGCACCACATATTTATGCTTTACCCGATCCTTCAGTTCCCTCAAGTAAAAATCTAACTTTTTGGTCTTACTATCTAGCCTCTACAGGCAGCTTTTCATGTTTTTCAGATGCTTGAACCTACATCTATTTAAACTTACAATTCTTAATAGGATGTAATTTTTGATTTTTATAGAATCTGGAACCACTAAAATTTTGATCGCTCAATAACATCGGATCTTAGACATCCTTTGACCCCGAATTAGTACTAAATACTACACTTTTTACCATGTAGGCATTGATACCCAACTCAAGATTTTTCTATTTTTAAATCAGTGCTGCTTCATAGTCAATTTTAGTGTGAGGCTAAGGAACCTCTTGACCTAAATATTTTAAAAAAGAACATTTTTTCTTTTTTGTTTTCCCCTTGGTGGTTTCCTCCCGCCCAAGGCAGCCATTTATGCCCTCATTTTCGGGAGAAACTGATCCATTCTACTATACTCCATCATTTACATTGATTAAATTATGCCCCTGCATAATTTCCGACTCTTTCTTGATTTTTTGCATGCCATCCGTCATGTCTAACAGCTGTTTACTCAGTGCTAGCTTTTTCTGTAAAAACTTATATTTCTATATATCCAATTATGCTACATCCCCATTGGATTGACTGAATTTATACAAAATTTTGTCAGACATCTTCTTGATATTGACTTTCCTTCCCGCAATATCACTCATCAGCGAGTGAGCCTTCTGCTACAGTAGCTCCAAATAGACTTTTTTCCTCTGTCTGGACATTTTTGCCGATTCACAATTTTTCTTAATCGTTTTTGATTTCTCCTTCGGCTCGGAGGATTTGTTGTTGGTAATTTTACGCTCAATTGCATTCATCTTTTTGGATGACTCCGAATTGGAATCATCCATTTGACTATCCTCACGATCAGAGTCGGACAGGTTACCCTGATAGTTGACTTTTTTGAAGAGTTGCCCATCGAAATCATCGTTCTCCGACTAGGAATTGGAACTGTTGTGCCCCCTAAACATTATCAATATTTATTATACAGCACTTTATAATTGTATGATAGCTACATGACACATATTTAATTCCTACCATCCTATTTTGATGCTCACCACAGCATATCACACCATTTTTCTATTGGTATAATCCCCTTAAATTTATGGTTGAATGATGGAAATAATAAAAATTAAATTATAAGTTGATAAAGCAATAAATCTTTAGAAATGTCCTACTATTCTTACTACTCTCCGTAATGTTGACCTTAACATAGTTATCTCGTTGCTCTCGAAACTGAAAGCGCGCTGCGACGCAGTAGAGTCGAGGCTGAAATTGCTGCATCTAGAATGGTCGCAGAATCTGCACTGAGAAGATCAAGAGTGGAGGCTTAAATTGCCACTGAGGCAGCTTTGAGAAGATCACGCATTGAGGTTGAAGTTGCTGCTGAAAGAGTTGCGACTGAGAATGCCCTTAGAAGATCTAGACTTGCTGCATAGTTGAGTGCCACTAGACTTGAAACTGAAGCCGCTTTGAGGAGGTCAAGAATTGCTGCCTAGATTGAAGCTGACAGAATTGCAGCTGATAATGCAGTGAGAAGATCAAGAGTATAGGCAGAGTTAGTTGCTTCCAGAATGGCTGCTTAAGACAGTGTGAGAAGATCCAGAATTGAGGCTGACATTGCTGTTGAGAGTTCCCTTCGACGATCACGCATCTAGGCTTAAATCGAGTCATCAAGGATAAGAAGACTCTATTACCCCTATATCTGATTTCGCATTAAACAGATAATATCATTAATTTTAAAGAGTAATTTTAACAATACCAGTATGTTAGTATGAGAAATTATTTTATTTTTGAAGAGGCAAGTTTATGATGATTATACAAGCCTGATTTCGATAAACTCTTTGATTTATCACAAAGGTCATTTAAAATTCGTTTCTATAATAATTAGAAGAACTATTAGTTATCAAGATGAACTCCAATCAAATCTAGTCAAGGGAAATAGAGCCCTTGCCGCTTCTACAGAAGAGTAGATCAGTCGAAAAACTATAAAACTATTAAGACAAGTTTTTCAAGGCATTAGAGGTCAATGTATAGTCGATATAACACAGGCAAAACTCAAGTAACTCTTCCAGACAATCACAAATAACAATCTAGCACGAAAAATAGAAATGTCCAAAGTTAATGAGAATGAAGCTGATGACCAACAAGTGGTCCGACTTAAAAAGAAGGAAATACGACTTACTTCGTAGATTCAACAGCTCACGAACAGTCTCAACATTCTGACGAGTGAGAACAATAAATTGAAGGCGCAGGTGAATAACAGTAGAAATTCTCGAGTAATCTATTCCAATGTTTACAAAACCATATAGAAATAAATTAGAAAGCATGAGTATCTCTATAAACTGGCCATCATTGACTACCTTTCCTATCAGGAAGTGGATAACAAGGTTAATTAGAAAATTAATGCCTTGACTCGCAAATTGGAAAAAGATATCAATGAACTGTAGGGCAAGATTAAACCCATGAAAAAAGACAAATATAAAGGAAGGATCAATACCGGACTTTCCACTTTTCGAGGAAGCAAATTGGATAGTAAAGATACAAATCGTAACTCAATGGAGGGTGGAAAGATATCAAATCGTGATAAACGAGAAGATGTCATCCTATAAATTGAGCCCGTAACAAAGAAATAAGCTCATCAGGTAAGAATTTGCAATGACAAACAAAAGACTGAAATTGGCGAAGCATTTGATAAGGATAGGCAACTTGACAAGAATAAAATGAGTAGGAGCAAATCAAAAATACCGACTGAACATCTTTTAAATAATGATTATGAACTTCTGATGAAAAGTAACTACTATAGCAATGTTTACAAACAACTGAGGGAAATATGCGAGGTTGAAAGTCTGCCAGAAATGGTTAACGTGTGGAAAGATGCTCAAGGAAGTGTTGATAAGGAGTATACAACTTATTTATAGTTGTAAGATAAATTGAAATAGATCTATGAATAGCAATTACTAATGTAAAAATAAAGGATTAGCTTACCAACAAAAGAGGAAACGCCTGATAAAACATAATAGGAGCAATAACTGCAACGATTGGAATAAGAATTCTTGTCATAGACAAATAAAATGAGCCAGTATGAATCTAAACTCACTGAGCTGATGGATTTGAATTGTCATAAACTTAGTGATGATTAGATTCATCAACATATTTTACGAATGAAGAGGAGGGGAGAAGCAACCACTCGTGAACTATAACGCATGTTGGAGAACGTCAGTAAGGATAAAGCTTCAACCCAGAACTTGATTTTACCAAGGATTTCTGATAAATGATGAATGAGATGGGCATGATCGATTAATTTATTATATCTAATGATTAATTTATGATCATTAATGAATGACGAAAATGGTTAATGTGACCTCTTTTAATTTATGTTTTCACTATTAGTATTTAATTAATTTGAATCATTTGGTTGTTATTTCATGAAATCAAAATCTTCAAGATCATCAAGTCTTTCAAATTATCGATCGACTCCTTCACTTTCTTCTAATTTTACTCGCAGATCCAAAGCAGGGGCGAGTAAGGAAAACGAATCCTTATTGCGATTGTCTGATCAGTTATCCCAATTTATATTAAAGTTAAGAGATAAAAATGTGAGGCTACTACAAGACCTTAATCTGGGTCTTAGTCAAAAGATTATTATTGACGAGCAAATAAAGAATCTATAAACATTACAAATCCGGAGAGTTAGATAATAGAAAAA
>Ga0302185_10002229_pt1 | contig 12898 bp, 12 predicted proteins | sample II_Bog_E1_1_FD_200231 | JGI IMG/M metagenome (GOLD analysis project Ga0302185, IMG submission 200231) | Peat permafrost microbial communities from Stordalen Mire near Abisko, Sweden - II_Bog_E1_2 | ecosystem: Environmental > Terrestrial > Soil > Wetlands > Peat | place: Sweden: Abisko... | reverse complement strand
ACGTCACAAGGGTGGTATGCTATTGCGTCTTCGGCTGATGGCACCAAACTCGTCGCCGTACCTAATAGTGGGTACGTTTATACTTCCACAAATAGTGGTGTTACGTGGACGACACAAACTGGCTCGACCTCACAAAGTTGGAACGGCGTCGCATCATCCTCTGATGGCACCAAACTCGTCGCCATCGTATATGGTGGATATATTTATACCTCTACAAATAGTGGTGTGACGTGGACTGTACAAACCGGCTCAACATTCCAAAACTGGTGGCGCGTTGCCTCTTCAGCCGATGGTACAAAGCTTTTTGCTATTCCCTATGGTAGTTACGTCTATATGTCTACAAACGGTGGTATTAGTTGGACTATACAAACTGGCTCGACGGCACAAAGCTGGTTCGGTATCGCAACATCTTCCGATGGCAGTAAGCTCGCCATAGCTCCGTATGGCGGTTATATATCTACCGCTGTCATACCCCAGGTTGAAACTAATACGTTACTGCTAGCTGGTGGTAACGCCCAATTAGCTCTCAACGCATGGAATTTAGATCCAAGTAGTGCACCGATTGTATCCTCTACCGGAGCTTATGGTAGCTATATAGCTACTGGTACTACCGCCTCTATACCCGTCCCACCAGGGGTTGTTTCGGGTTCGCTCGTCGTCGTTTTTATCTATTCTAAGTGGACTAACTCACCTACGTTTCCTGGTGCCGTAACTCCAGCGACTGGATTTTTCCTTGGTGGATCATGGCCGTATCAAGATACAGTCTATAGCGTTTATAGCGGTATCGCTTGGTATTATAAATATGCTACAGGTGTTGATTCTGGAACGTACTCATTCGTAATGGGTACTGATAGTCTGGGAGCTGCAGCACACTACGCAAATGGCTATGCTCACATTATTACTGGTGGGCCAACCTCGGGAGATCCTTTCGTTGATACGATTTTGTTCGCAGCATCCAGTACTGCCGTAACCTCGATTGGTATCAGCACGTTTACGCCTGGTGCAAATAATTCACTCCTACTTGCTGGCGCAGCATGGGACTACGATGGTGGTTCGGGTGGTGCAGTACTTGGATTTCCAACTGGATGGGGCAATATTGCACAGCATGACGATACGACCAATACAGTCGTCTTCGGAACCGGCTATACTGTTCAGTCGACCGCTACAGCTACAGGCGCATTGTCGTTCACGACAAACAAGTCTTCGCCAGGTAATGCGATTCTTGTTACGATTCGTCCATCTGCAACAGCTTCTCCCTATACACTGAATGCAAATACCGCTGCTACCTATGCCCGTTCTACTGCGAACAATGCTACGTTGTCAGTTCTTGATACTGCCCTCATTCCAATGAGTTTACAATCGTCTCTTTGGCAAAATAACTTTATGATGTGGACACCTGGTCCAGCGAATGTCGGTACGTGGGTCGGTACCAATGGTACAAACGTCAACAGTGGTACTGGCGTTACAGCTAGTACTCTACCGACTACGACTAACGTATATACGGCTATGCGACGCACAACAATTGCAACGGCCGTGACTACTGCCAACCAGTCGGTAGGTCTTCGATCTGACCTTATGTTCTTCCAGGGCACAGCAGCCGGGCAAGGTGGTTTCTTCTTTAGTTGTAGGTTTGGATTTGATGTTATTACAGCCGGCTGTCGTGCCTTTGTCGGCTTTACGACATCGACAACTCCTGTGACCGCCGATCCTTCGACACTAACTAATATTATCGGATTTGGATTTGATGTAGCCGACACAGCTTGGAGCTTTTACCATAACGGTTCAGTTGGAACCGCTATCAAAGAACCCATATCTGGGCAAGGTGTATTAGCCACTAACAATACTGGATATGATGCCTACATATGGTGTGCCCCCTATAGTAGAACTGTTTACTACCGACTTGATCGCACAGATACGGGTGCGACGATAGCTAATAGTTCGGTTAGTTCTAACCTCCCTCTTATTACTTCATTAACCACACTTATGGCAGAAGTGATGATGAGTAACGGTGCAAATACGGCAGTGGGTGCAGCTACTCTTGGAATAAATAGACTATACGTTGAGACTATTCGCTAAAAGTCATTGGTATACTTAGGGTATGGCTTTTAATCACTATGCAAAAATGAAGCGTATTCTCGAGGAACAACCAAGTGGTTGGTATATTAAACAGATTAATGAGCCGACCACTGCCAAGAATTTCAAAGGTGAAACTACTACCTTTACTCATTACTACCGTATATATAGTAGTGAGGGTACAGCTATAAAATACTGCAAATTTCAGCAAATCGAACGTCTCGCTAAGATTCTCGAGTTACCAGTTGAGGCACTGCCGGTAATTAGTTAAGATGAACTTCCTCGGAAGTAATAGGTGCTTCAAGGAGAGGTTCAGCAAGATTCCAGGCAATAGCAGTATCCTCAATTTGATTTATAAAAGACGCCCCATCACCACCCATACTTTCTAAGAATCTTAGGAACTTTCGCCCCAATGCCTTATGAACCGTTAGTGCGTTGGGTTGGTTTAAACGATCTCTTAATGCTGTTACGGCAATACTTAGCGCCAAAAGATCGGGAGAATAAGGATCTACTTCGACAATTTCGTCATACGCATGACTAAGAACATTAAGTGGGTGATTCCAGTAAGCAACATCGTCTCTTGCCCGAAGACTATTGACCGCATTTACAAGAAGTTCTCTAGATTTTTCGATTCTATTTAGTGAGCTGTCACTAGTGTTTGGTGGTAGTGCATCCATAATTAACATACTATACCATATAGTATACCTCGTAACTATTTCTCAACTACTTTTTAGTAGTGGACACTCTGTGCGTCTATTCCACCCCAAGGACGATGGCTTTCATCTTGATGGCCTGGATTTTGAGCTTGTTGACTGGCATGAAGGGCACCAATGTATCCAAAGACACCAGCAGGCGCGATACTTGCCCCGGGGCCAGGATACGTATGTCCCATAACACTCGCTGTATTATTACCAGCTGCATAGAGGCCTTCGATAACTGAGTTATCTTCACGAACAACTCGAGCATATTCGTCAGTAACGAGCCCTCCTTTAGTATTAAGATCTCCTGGGTATAGTTTGACGGCGCGAAATGGACCTTTTTCAATAGTTCCAAGATTAGGATTTGGCTTTACTCGTGGGTCTCCATAGTATTGATCGTATACTGTACGTCCGCGTTCAAAGTCTTCATCAACACCATTAATTGCAAATACGTTAAACCTTTTAATTGTCGCAAGGAATGTTTCTTTATGAACACCCATTTTTGTTGCCAACTCAACAAGCGTATCTGCTTCAATAAGTTCACCTTGTGCTATAAGTTTTTTCTTAACACCAGGAACAATTAGACCAGTATTAAGGAAGTGTGTTGTATGGCGGTGATCGGTTACCATCCAAGAGGGGAGTGCTTTACCGTGTGTTTTCTTATCGTGTTCAAGTAGGTGATGCCCAAAATCAACGTAGCTTTCTGATTCGTTTAGGTAGCGATTACCTATTTGATCAACCACGATACTCCACGGGTCTGAACGTTCGTTCAAGACAAAACCATACTGATCTTTACCATCGGTGCTCATAATAGTTGCACCCCACCAAGAATCTTCCATCATAGCAACAGCGCCACCGGCCCTTTGACCGATCTCAATACCCTGTCCCAGTTGACCCGCAGGTGATGCCGACCAACCAGGTACACCTTGGTATTTTAGACGCCACTCTTTGTTATGCGCAAAACCACCAGCAGCAAGCATGACGCCACGACGTGCATGAATTCTTTTTTGCTTACCCTGCTGTTCGATAATTGCTCCTACTACTCGACCTTTTTCAATAATAAGATCTCTAATGGGCGAGTTAAGCCATACAGGAAGATGTAGTTTCGTGTGACCAATGTACATCAGGTTACTTGCAAGACTTGCACCCATGCCTACTGGTTTTTGACCGCTAGCTAGGTAACCAAGTGTACGAAAAACAAGTTGAACCCCCCTAATAAATCCACTTGGCGTCGACCAAGCTCGAGATAATAAATACATATCGTCATTACGTATTGGGGCTGGAATACCACCTTCACGTTTTAGCTTTCCCCACTTACCAAGTTTCTTCATATTGAATGGTTGTGGTTCGATGCTACGACCAACCATTCCACTAGGAAGATCTGGATAATAGTCAGGGTATTTCTTAGCTCGCACCCAATCCACACCACAGTCTGCGAGCATATTAACGTACGAGGGTATAGCGTTTATAAACGCCCATTTGCGTGCGTCACTAGTCCATGGCCCAAGATCACCAACCGTCGACTTTAGATAGTCAAAGGCTTTTTCTGGAGAATCTTGTTCGCCATCTCGAAACATCAGAGGATTATTAGGTACCCAGAGGCCACCACCTGATATGGCGGTAGTTCCACCCCACTTTTCCATACTTTCTACGATAAGTGTATCGAGTCCATTAAGTCTGGCTGCAATGGCTGCGCTCATCCCGGCTACCCCCGTACCAGCCACTAGATAGTCAACTTCATGATCCCATTTTTCAGACATATATACCCTTTATGCTTATACCCTATTCAGCTCTATAATAACCTCTTGTTAGAGTTTTGAATATAACCATTTTATAGGTATATAAAAAGTGTAGAGTTAACTAATAGTCTCCGCTCTCTCCTCTTAAGCCTGGCTCGTAACTTGAGCGGCCTCTAGGAATATATGTTGTTCCTGGCTCGTTAGTATCTAACGTATCAGCACTAGCATCAGTTCGAGTAACAGTGAAATTACCACCGTCAGTAATTGCTGAAGTTGAGGTTAAAGCCTCACCTTCCGCATTTTCCATTACCAATGCTTCGGCATTACTATCAGCGATGGATACTGTGCTACCATTCTCGTCAGTTAATCCACTAGTAAAACCTACCGAGCCAAACTCATCTAGAGGTATTACTCCATTGGTATCCGTAGGTGCTTCTTCTATCCAATCTGCTGACGATTCAGCAGAATCATAATACTCTACATTGCTATATGATTGTCCGTTAGTATTGTCTTTGATCGAAATCGACCACTCACCACTACTAATTTCGCTAATCGAGGCCGTGACTGTGTCACCTGGGCTGATACTAATAGTCGGTATATTCTCTGAAGTATCAGGGAGTTGCTCATAGAAAGTACTTGATGTGACTTGACCGTCTTGCAGTAAGTTCTGAGTTCCTACTTGTATAAGATCAGTACTGGTTATGCCACCGATACCTATCCACGTTGCATCTGCTGATACCGATTCGTCATCTGCTGTCACGGTAGGGATTGTCCAGGTTCCTGAGATAGCTGTGTACGTACCTCCAGTTGATACATATCCAGCCCAGTTAGTGGTGGCGGTGTCGACCGAAGATGAGCTTGTTGTCGTATTGTTAGTATTGCTTGAAGTCGATGTTGGAGTTGGGTCTGAAGAGGGTGTCTGGCTAGAAGTAGGACTGGTCGTAATAGTATCAGACGAGACACTTGGAGTTTTCGAATAGGCTACATACTGACCATTCGAACTTTGCGCTTCACTGGTACTGTTACTACTAGATAATTTTGATACGAGTAGTGCATCGGTTGAGCCAAGACCGACGATTACTACTAGGCAAATTGAAATGAGTACTTTTAGCATAACTATTTTCCTAATTTTATATAGTAATACTACTAAACGTAGCTTAAAAAATACTTATTTTATGAATGTAGTAGTGTTTTATTCCCCACAAGTAGACGCAGCTAACGACTCTATACTACAATGAACGAATGAAGATTCTCGTTACTGGAGGTGCAGGCTATATTGGCGGTCACATTGTCGTAGAGTTATTAAATGATAGTCACTCGGTTACGATCGTCGATAATCTTTCTAATAGCAGTATTGAAGCTGTGAAAAGAGTAGAGAAGATTACCAATAAAAAAATAGATTTTTATAACTTTGATCTTAGAGACAGAAAAAAACTCGATACACTATTTGAAGAAAAAAGTTTTGATACAGTCGTTCACTGTGCCGGACTGAAAAGTGTTAGAGAATCTACCGAGAACCCTCTTCTTTACTATAGGGTGAATATTGATTCCACTTTATCTCTACTTGAATCAATGCAAAAATATAACGTTAACAAACTCGTATTCAGCTCGTCTGCGACAGTATATGGATCTTCTCCAATTCCTTATGATGAAAACTCTATTGCTGGACGTGACCTTGCAAGCCCCTACGCACAAACGAAATATTTCATAGAACAGATCATTCGAGATGTTGCCGCTTCTAACCCAAAGATGGGTTTTACTATACTCCGCTACTTTAATCCAATAGGAGCTCATGAGAGCGGCCTCATTGGAGAACATACCTCTGGAGTACCGAATAACCTCATGCCGTATCTCCTACAGGTTGCAAGTAAGAAAAGGGAATCATTGTCGATATTTGGTGATGATTATGAAACACCGGACGGTACAGCTATCCGTGATTACATTCATGTCGTAGACTTGGCAAAAGGACACCTAGCGGCGTTGAAGAATATAAAAGATGGAGTACGCGTATACAATCTTGGATCAGGCAAAGGTGTATCTGTTCTAGAACTAGTTAACGCATTTATCGAGGCAACTAATCTAGACGTTCCTTATACAATCGAAGAACGACGAGCAGGTGATCTACCCGCATACTATGCCCATACTGATAAAGCAGCACAAGAATTAGATTGGAAAACAAATAAGTCCATCTACGATATGTGTCTTGATGCATGGAATTGGCAAGATAGAAATCCCAATGGCTACGATACATAGAGGCTTTTCTTCTATGTAACTAATAGCCCGAGAAATGATCTGTTTTTATAAATCGACGACTGACGCCAAGTCTAGTTAGATAGTGCTTTGTAGAATCCACCATAGTATCAGGGCCTGATATATAGAACTTTCGCTCTAATAGATCTGGGACTAGTTTTACGATCAGTGATTCATCAAGTTTTCCCTGTACATAACCCTCCGAATTTTCACTATGGGTGATTACAGGAACAAACTTTACGCCGTATAAACTAGCTTCAGTGAATTCTTGTCGATAGGCAATCTCGTCAGGAGATCCTACGACATAGATAAGTGTAATATCTACTTTTTCTTTAGAATCAACTATATATTTGATAATGCTTCTGAATGGTGTTATCCCAATGCCACCAGCAATAAATGCGAGTTTCTTATGCTCTTGTCCATTTAGTGTGAAGTTACCCGCCAGTTGACTCACATACACCTCATCACCAGGCCGCATTTTACTCAGTCTACGTTTATAGGCACTCGTGGGATTGTAAAATTTTACGCCTAGTTGGATAGTTTGCTCCGTCGGAGAAGAGGCGATAGTGAATGAACGTCTATTGCCTCTTGCGTCAAAACTAACACCAGGTAGTGTCCACTCCATATATTGTCCGGCTTTAAATGTGAACTGCTTATTTGGTACGAAGACATAATTGTAGATACGATCAGATATTTTTTGAATCTGTTTTAGCGTCAGACTCGTTTTAAACTTTGGAGAAACAATAAAAGCAAAAATATTCCCGACCAGAAGAGCCACTTCTGGATATAGCGTAACGGGCCCAATCTTCCATGCTTCGACATATAGTATGGCTACAATAGCTGCAAAAATCACCTGGAGACTTCTTCGTGGTGGCATTGTTGCTGGCTCCGTTAACATGATTGTTCCAAGAAAAATAAGTGGTGATGCAATGAGGACATCCTGCATATTAGCTAGGATTGGTACGCCTGCTGTTGCGAATAGTATTATCTGCACAGTAACTGCTACTAAAGCAAACGTAATAACCAGCGTAAAGCGACGTATCTTCCTTACTACAAGAAGACCAAGTACTAAAGTAAAGGGCCATAATGCACTATTACCTACCCACCATGACGCAGTTTCTATATTTAAGATTCCTACTAATGCCACAGCGAATGCCGCTGGATTAAATATGTGTTTTCCATGCCATGCAATTAAATACTTTGAACTACTGGCTACTCCACCAATAATCCCCACTGTTATAACTTCGATAATTGTGTTTGCAACTGGGAAAATAAGAAATATGATCATTGCCGTAATGAGCCACGACTCATGGTTAAAAGGTCGTCTCCATATTTTGGACAGTATGTATTCGGTCACTAGACAAGATACACCAAGTACACCCGCTGTTAGAATCATATCGAGCGGTTTCATCGGAAGCCTGCCAATGATTGCCAAGAATACTGAAATAAAGCTAATAATCCCTAGGCCATAGACGACTAATCGGTACATCGTAATCCTATTAAGTAGAGAGTCTAAAAGTTTCATGGTTACGATTCAGCTTCTGTTCTAATTTTCGATAGTGCATCGTTAAAACCCTGGGTCGTATCCGAGGCTCCAGATATATACGATAGCTCTAATCCAGATATCTTTTTACCAATGACGAATGATTTATATTCTGATGCAAAACCTTCTTGATACTGTGCAGATTCTCCATCGTATTCGCTATTCTCAACATTTGATCCAGTGATAATACCATTCTTAAGAGTTACGTTTACCTGAATCTCTTCAGAACCATGTGGAACATAATAATCACTTGTCGCAGTATAACTCCCGTCCTTATAGCCAGAGCTTGTTGTGGCCGTAGTAGTCGATGTCGTAGCGGATGTTGGGGTGCTTGAAGGAGTTGATGTTGTAGTAGTTGGGGTGCTGGCAATAATTGACTGAGATTTCTGTTGCGTCCTTGTAGCATTACTGGCTATGGTGAGTAAAACGACAGCAAGAATAACTACAATGGCTGAAGTTATTTTTATTGTCGTATTTTTTGGTTTCTCAGGAGCCATATTATCCCTATTCGCTTTAGCATTCTGTTACTTTAAGATTAATAAAAAATTCTTATAATTAGTTGAGAATTATATACTTTATACTAAGACCTTTGATGGTTCCATAAGTCTACCACTTCTTGAAAGGTCAGGATCTGTACAAGCTGCAAGATTGAAGCAACAAGGACGTCGTTTGCCCGACTTCATTTTAGAAATAGAAACCTCAACTCTCCGCTCTCTTGTTTCTGTGCTATTGGTTGCATTGATCCACCTAACCCATTCCCAACGTGCCATTGGAGTAATCTTTGTCCAAAGTTCTTGTATCTTTGATGGCGCATTCTCTAAAGCTTTTTGGAAGTCTTTTGGTATGTTGGGTTCTGGCCACTCTTTAGTCGGCTCAATTTGTATTTTTAGAGTATCACCACTAGATGCATTGATTACGCTTTGTATTTTTTTATCAATCTTGAACCAGTGGCCCCATCTCCCATCAGGCTCTAAGACCTGTTGAAAATCATGACCGTTGATTGTTGCTTTTACAGCTACCTGTCCACGAGAAGATAGTTTTTCACTTACGTTCTCAGGCAATTGGACAATAGTCCAACTACCAATCGTCTGTGTTTTGGCTTTAAAGCTGAGTGTCTGCGATTCAATAGATTGATTCGTTGTTACCATACACTTACTATACCAAAGATATCGTAAGTCAGTTTGAGTTACACCTTAAAACGAGAGATACATCGCTATTGGGAAAGCTCGTGACCAAGTCGATGTTCTAGCAGCATGTGTGGATAGCCTTTGTGAGAAACATCGCTCACGTTAAGGCCTAATTTTGTAGCATATGTATTCAGTGCTTCTTTTGTCTCAACGACAGTACCTAGGCTTTTACTGGATTCGATTTCCACAAAATATCCAAGGTCGGCAATCTCATCGACCGAGACAAGAAAGGTATCTTCAAGCAACGCCTCTACGCGCTGTTTATCAACCGTAATTAATGGCTCAAAGCCTAGTGACGTAAGTAGTCTTGTACCCTCCGCTAGGTCATTCACGACAAGTTCTACTTCATCACAGTGGGTACTAATGTTATTACTATCGAAATGCCATAGCTTATGATTTATAAAAATCTTTTCACCACGGTTTCGTATACTAAGCCACTCTTTGATTGGATTTGAGCTCAAGAAACTATGCTCTTTACTATCAAAATAAGCATCAATATGATGTATAGACTCAACCCCTTTTATAGCCAGAAGTTTCTCTCTAATCGCCTCGGCTGTAGCTTTATCTGTCTTAATCTTTATTTCAACTTCAATACCATCATATGCCATAGTCTACTCCTCCGCTATTCAATGCTTATTCTACATGCTTAATTTGTTTTTTGTATCAACAAATAGCTACTTTTGCTCGAATTTCATTTGATAGCAAGTCGCCAAGCCACATCAATTACAATGACGGCGAGTACGAAAATTGCAATCTCTACATTAGTTCTTCTATGCACTGACACAAAAGCTAATAGTATCAATAATACTACTGCGACATATAGTAATTGTAGGATCCACGTGTAAATAGGGACGCCAAGTAGTGTGTGTTTTAAGAAGTTGTTCATACAATAACTATACACCTGCTGCTACAAAAAAAGCCTCGAATTGAAAGGTACAAGACTCTTTCATGTCTCGTCCTGACGAGACACAATTCGCAACTACTGAGAGCCTAATTCTATCCTGAGCTCTTCGGTTGTCCATTTCGTCCCCCCATAGGCAGGATGAGTTTCCATAAGTCCTTTGTAAATAGCTTCGTGGTCTCCATCAATAAACTTATCGTTGATTTCTTTACTATACATGAGAGATTTTGCCTCACGAGCAAGATTCGCTGGATCTTTGTTTTCACCAACACGGAGAACTTGCCATTCGTATTCAGAGCCTAGAATTTTTTGCAGAAGATAGTTTATTCGATCACTTGACTGGTTATAAGATGGCATGACAAGTACTTTATGCCATCCCTCTTTGATAAGAATGTGCATTTTAGCAAACAGAATGTTACCAAGTGTTTCCTGAGATTCGACTTCAAGGTAGACTACCTCTTTTGGAATACCAAGTTCATATAAATACTCAGCATATGCGGCCGCTTCACTTTTTATAGGTTTTTCTACGGCTTTGTATCCATATAGACCACAAATTATTATTGCACGAGCATCGCCGTGCTTATAAAGTTCTGCGGCTTTTTCAAGTCGGGTTTTCGTAATATCTGCCAGACTGCCATCAGAATTAAATCCTTCGCCGGTGATAATAATCGCATCATACGTCGCATGTTCCATGAACTTATCATACCAAACAAAAAACCATTACAATTATAGTCTCTGGGTCTCAGCCAGTAGAGTATCCCTCAGCTCCCTAGTAGACGGGCTTTGGTAAAATACCGTGACTGGGTAAAAGGCATATACCTTGATAGAATGGAATCAAGATTAGTAAACCTGCTTATGCAGAGGATATATGGCACAAGCTGATACAAAGCCAAAGACTAACATATTTATAGCCACTCCAATGTTTGGTGGTATGTGTTCTGGCCCATATACTGCGTCAATTTCTCATTTAGTGTCTGTTTTTCTTAATGCTCAAGTACCGAGTGTTTATGATACCAAATATAATCAGTCACTTATTACTCGAGCCCGCGATAGTCTCGCTGCTGATTTCATGGATAGTAACTGCAGCCATTTAATGTTTATTGATGCTGATATAGAATTTCACGCTGAGGATATTCTCTCGATGGTAGATGCCAACAAAGACGTTATATGCGGGATATACCCACGTAAGCAACTTGACTGGGAACAAGTTGCGCAAGCTGTACATGATGATGTTCCAGTAAACGAATTATATAAGCACTCTGGTACATTCCCAGTTAATACACTTGATGGCAAGAATATTATTGAGGTAGTAAAATCTTCAGACCAGCAGCCTGTTGAGGTTAAAAACGCCGGTGCTGGGTTTATGCTTATCAAACGTGAAGTATTAGAGAGCTTAGCTGATAAAGTACCCGAGTATCTATCTAATGCTGATGATCCCAGTAAAGGAAGATTCTTTAAACAGTATTTCGACACAAGTATCGATCCCGATAGTAAAAGCCGACTATCAGAAGATTATCATTTTTGTAAGCTAGTTCGAAGCAGTGGTTTTAAAGTTTGGATTGCACCATGGGTACAACTAACTCATGTCGGAACATTCCCATTTAGTGGTCGATTAATTCAACCTGAGACTTAAGTTATACGGATATAGTCATTGCTTGGCTCTCTGTGATACGGGAAATTATAACTACAATCAAGCAGGATTTGAGATAGACCAAACGTTTAAGGTTTTGTCGTGTTCAACGTCTTGACCTGCCTGTATATACCCAGCCTTCTCCGCAACTTTATTACTACCTATGTTTGTCGGTTCTGCACGAATAATAATCTTTTCCAATCCTAACGAATCTAACCCATACGCCGTTAAACCCTGGACAGCCTTTGTCATCAAGCCTTTACCCGCATAGTCAGGTGCCATCCAATAGCCAATTTCAGGTGTTTTTTCTGCTTCATTTAAATTGCGAATACTTACATCACCTGCAATAACTCCATCAACCTCAATACCGTAAGTATAAGAACTGTCTTCTATTCTTTTCTGAATAGTCTCCTCGATATGCTTTTTTGAATCGTCTACAGACTTCACATAGGGTGGCCACGGCAAAAATTGACCCAGATATTCACGGTTTTGATCTGTAAGTTCAAAAAGTCGATCAGCCTGTTCGGGTTGAAGCTGGATCAATCTCACATGTTCGTCGATAGGAATTGACTCGTGGCTCATAGCAATATCATAGCAAACTTAACAAGTTTCAACTCTAGTCTGGGGTATAAAAAATCAGAACCGAATTAACAGCTCTGTCTTCATTCATTATGGCTTGGCTCGCACTGCCGGACGAGTTGCGAACTGCAAGTATTGATTTTGATAAAGATCGGTTATTCAATATCAAACACGTATTACATTACTAAGTTAGCTAGAGCTTACCCTCTCGTTGTGCCTGATATACAGTTGCAACTTTTGGCTGAAAGCCGAGACTCCTACTAAGTGATGCATCAACATGTCCAATCCAAGGATTAAC
>Ga0302185_10002226_pt1 | contig 12900 bp, 12 predicted proteins | sample II_Bog_E1_1_FD_200231 | JGI IMG/M metagenome (GOLD analysis project Ga0302185, IMG submission 200231) | Peat permafrost microbial communities from Stordalen Mire near Abisko, Sweden - II_Bog_E1_2 | ecosystem: Environmental > Terrestrial > Soil > Wetlands > Peat | place: Sweden: Abisko... | reverse complement strand
TCAGTCACCCTTTGACAGCAATTATTATAATGCTCCAACTACGGTAATGAAATATAATGGTAGCAATTGGGTAAATGTAGGTAATACGTGTTTTTCGGCAGGATCGACAATATGGAACTCAATAGCTTTAGACAGTTCGGGGACACCGTACGTTGCTTACGTGGATATGGCCTATAATAATAAAGTCACTGTAATGAAATACAATGGTACCAGTTGGATACCTGTAGGTAGCCCAGGTTTTTCCGCCGCCGGTGCAGGTAATACATCGCTTGCAATTGATGGCAGCGGCACACTTTATGTCGTTTACCGCGATTCTGCTAACAGTAATAAAGCAACGGTAATGAAATATGACGGGAGTAATTGGGTAACTGTAGGAACAGCAGGGTTTTCTTCAGGCGAAGCGGATTATACTTCAATAGTCATTGATAGAGGTGGTACACCTTATGTAGTTTATGCGGATCTTGGGAATGGTAGTAAAGTTACGGTAATGAGATATGGCTGGGCGGAAGGAGTAAAAAACATTGAAGCAGTGAATAACCTTGACCTCTACCCTAACCCCGCCACCTCATCCTTAACCATCACTTCATCCAACCCTATCAACCAAATCACCATCACCAACCTCTTAGGCCAGACAGTTTATAGTCGGCAGTTTACAGTGGGCAGTTCGCAAACAGTGGATGTATCTGGATTTGCGGCGGGAGTGTATTTTGTGAAGGTGAATGGTGTGGAGGTGAGGAAGTTTGTGAAGGAGTAAGAAGCGTCATACATACTACTCACCAATTGTGGGTATTTCTAATTGCTTGCAGATCTTTTTGCACAAAAGGTTATCTAATTCCTGGTGACGCCCTACAGATGATTGTTTGCTATTTAATTTGTTGCGGTATATGGCATGGTTAGTTCCTTCCCTGAGTAATTCACATCCGTTAGCTTTAAGGTGTTTCACCAAATCAGCGCGTTTCATCAGGCAAGGATAAGTTCTTCGCGAATGATATTTTTGCCTTCGTAATCCAGATCTGTGAGCTCTTTTTGAGTTTCCAAATAGAGATGCAAAGCATCAATAAGATTAGATTTGAGTTCGTCTATTGTTTTCCCTTGTGACATTACTGCCGGAATTTCCTCTATCTGACCAACCAGCCAGCCATTTTCACCTTGTTCTATTATTGCAGATAATTTCATACTGAATGCTTATACTCAAAGATAACGATTTTCCACTTAATGATATTTGGAGCATTTATTGAACATAGAGTTTTGCATCATTCCCATCCAGGCATTATCTTTATCCATTTAAAAATAACCAGCCCATCTAGCTCGGCCGGCACAGCAAAAGTTTCGTAAATTGTAGGTCCGGTTCAAATCCTATGGTTGGCTCTTAAACTTGAAATGGGGTAACTGGCTACCTGTGCCAAATACAGGCATTGCAGAAACTTGCAATCAAGGGGCAGTAGCTAAAAAAAATATATAATTTATTAGCTAATTAGGTACATTTACAGCAAAAAAATAGTCACATGGTTCAGAAATACTTATTGGCGATAGCTACAGTAGCAGCATTAACATTGGGTTCATATACGGCAGGGGCACAGGGAATGGCAATAAACACCACCGGTGCGGCTGCTAACAGCAGTGCTATACTTGATGTGAACTCTACTACGCAGGGCATGCTGGTGCCGCGCATGACTACTGCACAGCGCACGGCGATCACCGTGGGTTCGGCACAGACGGGATTGTTAGTTTACCAGACAGATGGTACGGCAGGATTTTACTTTTATGATGGCAGCGCATGGGTATCGCTCAGCGGTAGCGGCAGCAGCGGCGGGTTGGGCACCGGTGGTGGCAGTCATGGCATGGATACTCTTTTTTCTCTTAGTGCTACTACTACTATGCAAACATGGGATCTTTCCGGCGTAACCACCAAGCGGTTAATTTTACTGGACCAGGGCCTTAATTCTTATTTCAATTTGAATCAAAGTCAGATAACCATAACCCTGCCAAACGCAAGTTTATTTCCGGCTGGTACTGTAATAGTCGTTAACATGTACCGGATGAACACAAATTGCGGCGGCACAGAAACCCAGGTCTATCTTAAATGCAACACAGGCGGGTCGTCTATCAGGGGGCAGGCCTCGCAAGTAGAAACGACTGCGGGTACGGTAACTACCGGATATTTTGAGCCTTCATTCCAATTGATCAGTGATGGCGGTGCAGGTATCAGCGGTTCCGCCGGCGCATGGTATGTCACTGAATAGTTGCCTTGTAATTTAGTAGCGCTTAGGAAAGCGTATAGGGGCAAAAGTGGATAGCATAATAAATTATTGAAGCGCAAACTTACCTGATCAGGCATGTTAAGGAACATGGTCATTCTGTCATTTTTTATTATCCGGTCTACTCTTTCGGCGCAGATCATGCCCTGGGAAGGTGGCATAATAAATTACAGGATCATCGGTTTCTCTTTTCCCCCTGAAAAAAACATAGCAGGGTACAAAATTGAAATTGCACCCGGTAACTATAATGCAGAGGATTCATTCAGGAGAAACATTACAGTTACAGAGAATGGTAATACCAATAAAATTATAGCCGAAGTGCCCCGGTTTGGTGAGCAATATACCTGGCAGGTCACCTATACAGGTGCCAACGCACGTGTAACAAAAAGCAAGCTGCATCATTTCAGCACATTAATGGATGAGTATGTAGATACTTCCAAAATGCGGCTCAGGATACTGCAACCTGCAATAGCCCATAAGGATGACTATGTAATGGCTGAAAATGGCGGGGTGATTTATGATATGCAAGGTAGCCCGGTCTGGTGTATCTCTGATTCGTGTGGGCTTGGTGGTAAAGGCAAGGATATAAAATTTACACCACAGGGCAGTATAACGTTCATTTTGGGTGAAACAGGTATTGATATTGATTACAATAGCCACATTTTGTGGAGTACGCCCGGCCATGACAGCGTATGCGGTTATCCCGGGCCTGATCTGTATCATAACGACTTTTCCAGGCTCGCCAACGGGCATTATATGGTACTAGGCATGGAATACTTTTTTTGCCACACGATTTATACAAAAGACAGTGTCTATATTGCTGCAACTCCCGACCGGAGTAAACACAGCAAGAAAAACGGCGGGGATATAGTCAGACCTGGCAGAGGCCGCTTTGCAATACTTATTGAACTGGATGAAAACCGGAACGTAGTATGGTCGTGGAAATCATCTGATTATCTGCTGGCTTCGGATTATGTAAATTATATGCCTAAGGATACTAACCAAAAATTTGAACCGCATGACAATGGCTTTTATTATGATGAAAAAAACCAGGTGATATACCTCAGCTTCAGGAACCTGAACAGGATCATAAAAATTGATCGTGCCAGCGGGAAGGTACTTAATGCCTACGGCGAAGTATTTAAGCGGGGGGTGCAGCAGCAATTATCAGGGCCATTTGACTACCAGCACAGCATCGGTCGCACTACGGATGGTTACTTGTATACTTTCAGCAACAATCACTGGCTGGATTCAAGAACAGCGCCAACCGTTGTGATGATGAAGGAACCGGAAACGGAGAATGACACACTGAAAAAAGTCTGGGAATATCCACTAAGTACCCCGGAATATACTGCACCTATGGATTATTCTTATGGTGGTAACGTTGTAGCCTTAGCGGATAGTTCAATGTTTGTATGTATGGGCAGCCACTACCCGAAAATGCTTATCCTGAACCGGGATAAACAAATATTGTGGAGCGCTGTGCCGGAAAAATACAATAAGGACACAAATAAATGGGAGATACATGAAATGCTGTACCGTGGAAATATAATAAGCAGGGAAAGCCTGGAGCGCATGATTTGGGCGGCCGGCACCGAGTAGAAATAAGAGCGGATAATAAAAAGCGTAAAGTTCCGATAGCTGATGACGATGTGCATCTTTGATGAGGATGATCATAGGACTTGGGCCCAAAAGTGTAAAATAAATTGTAGTTGGTTCAAATCCGATGGTCAGCTCGCTTTCTCACCTTACTTTTATTCTGGCATACTATTTGCCCCAAAACTTCAAATACCACCCCAATGAAAAAGATCTATTTGCTTTTAGGCTTGTCTGCACTGCTCTTTATTTCTGCTTGTTGCGTTACAGATAATGTTACATGCACAAACGGCAGGTTGGGTATCCGTGTTGTAGGCACGTTCCAGACCAGCACTCCGCTTATCATTCGTTACAAGCAGGATAATGCATTCGATGTTACTATCGATACGCTCGTGGCCAGCTATGTGCCTACTACAGGCTCAGACAGCTCTTATCTTTTATTCAAGAGCATTGACTCTGCGCAAACTAATTCATACATGGTCACAGACAGCTTTGGCGAAGGCCTGGTATTGGGTTATGATTACAAGATCATCTTTCCTGAAGACACCCTTACCTGGAGCATCACCAGCCTTAATGCCACCGGCAGCCACTCTATGCAAATGTCGCATTGCGGAGATAAAACACCGCCTTCGTGCACCCGCAATGCATCCAGTTGCGATTTGAATGGCGCTACCATCGCAACGGTTGCTTATCCATCATATGGTGCAGAGCCGTTTACTTACATTAACCTGGCGAGGTAGCAGGCGCACTACTATCTTAAAATCCTGTAGCATGGCCCGAACTCTATTGCCGAGCCTTTGAGTGTAGTAGTTGTGTTATTGCCTACGATGTTGCCCTTTTCACCCGCTGTGGAGCATTGTGTAATGAACGTGCTCACCATACCCATCACACCAAAACGTTTAGTGATATAATATCTTGCTTTTGTACCGGTGCGCAATATAAAGCCACCGGCAGTGTATTGATAAGGATGGTCATCAGCATTGCCTTTGAAAAACACTGAAGCCGGGCCTACCGACAAAAAAACCGGCGAGATCAAAATGACGGGTAACAAAAAAATGGTAGTTGGCATCAAGGGTCAGCTCGCTGGTGTTTACTTTAATGCTGTTGGTGGGCGTCTGAAAGTTATAATACTTTGATGGGTCGGCATTATAAAAATCACCACCCATGTTAAGGCCGAGCCCCCAGTGATCGGTAAGCCCATATTCTATCGTGATGGGGTCGCGGTTTCCGGTAATATTGCCAATGTTATGCTCATTGCCTGAAGGTGTAGTGGTACTAGTAGAAAAGGTAGAATAAGTAGTACCTTCAGAGATACTCACCATCAACGACCCCTTCCTGAACGACTGCGCAAAACAGTGGTCACTGAACAAACAAACTAACAACAAGATCACCGAAGCAGAAAGATACAACTTGTTCATACGGGATGTTTTTAGTTATATCAAATTTAGTAATTTATTCACAAACAAAAAACCTCAGCTGAACGGGCTGAGGTTTTCACTTAGAAAAATGGTTTTAACTATTTCAGTTCTTTTATTGCTTCTATCAGTTTCTTTTCTTCTTCACCGTGGTTCACATCGTGCTTCACAAATGTTTTGCCGGTCACCACTTCATACAGCTCTATGTAGCGTTCAGATATCTGACCCACCACTTCTTCGGTCATTTCAGGCACCTGCTGGCCTTCTTTGCCCTGGAAGCCGTTTTCCATAAGCCACTCCCGTACAAACTCTTTAGATAGCTGGCGCTGCTGCTCGCCTTTGCGCTGGCGCTCATCATAGCCTTCCATATAAAAATACCTGGACGAATCGGGTGTGTGTATCTCATCAATCAGGTATATCGTGTTACCTATTCTCCCAAATTCATACTTGGTATCTACCAATATCAGGCCACGTGCCCGCGCCATTTCACGGCCGCGTTCAAATAGTGCAAGCGTATATTTTTCCAGCTGCTCATATTCTGCTTTAGACACCAGGCCGCTGCTGATGATCTCATCGCGGGTTATATCTTCATCATGGCCTTCATGCGCCTTTGTAGTAGGGGTAATGATGGGCTTTTCAAAAAAGTCGTTTTCTTTCATGCCGTCCGGCATAGGCATACCGCACAGCTCGCGCTTGCCTGTTTTGTAAGTGCGCCATGCATGGCCTGTGAGGTTGCCGCGCACCACCATTTCCACAGGGTAGGTTTCACATTTATAACCTATAGTGGCATTGGGCAGCGGCACACTGAGCATCCAGTTGGGCACAATGTCTTTTGTTGCTTCCAGCATTTGTGCGGCTATCTGGTTCAACACCTGTCCTTTGTAAGGTATGGGGCGGGGCAGCACCACATCAAAAGCTGATATACGGTCGCTCACGATCATGACCATATACTTGTCGTTGATCGTGTAAACATCACGAACTTTTCCTTTGTAAAAATTTGTTTGGCCGGGTAAGTGCATATTCATTTTTGGTTTTAGCGATTTATAAAATCCGAAAATTTGGTTTGCAAAGATAAGGCAATCATTTATACAGGTGGAGCATCGTGGGCCGGATAATTTAATATTTCACTAATACCCATTTAGTATCTTTGTCACTGCGTTTACTTATAGAGAGGCTTAGTGGTATCATTTTTAAACAACCTGGTTCAGCCCGCATTAGCGGGACTTGCGATTTATGCATATTAACATCGTAGATGCAATAGTAAAGGGTATACTGGTAGGGCTTTTTATGGCTATATCCGTAGGGCCTACCCTTTTTGCCGTGATCAAGTACAGTCTTAATTACAGCTATAAAGCCGGGCTGGCCTTTGTATTGGGTGTGTCTGTGAGCGATATACTTTATGTTACCCTCTCAAATGTGGCAGCGTCCTGGCTGGAAAACCTGAAACCTTATGAGAAACATATTGCCTTTGGTGGGGCTATTGCCTTGATGGCTGTAGGGCTCGTTGGCCTTATTAAGAAGACAAAGCCTAAGCGGCCTTCCTCTACCCCTATCGCGGTGTCGGGCGGGCAGTATATGCGGATATGGCTGAGTGGCTTCCTGATCAATACACTCAATCCGGGTGCCCTTATCACGTGGCTGGGCGCGGTCACGCTGACTGCAAATACACCCGGCATTTACCGGGGCATATTGTTTGGTATAGCGTTGGTGATCATACTGGGCATAGATTTCTCAAAAGTGTTCCTTGCCGACCGGATAAAACGGGTTCTTACTATTAGAAGGATTATATATGTGCAAAAGTTTTCTGCTGCATGTATCTTATTGATTGGCTTCTCGCTATTCATTAGCACAACTTTTAATATACAGTTTAAAAAAGGCGAAGAGAAGAACCAGATCAACCAGATACTGTCTAAATAAGGAATTTGTAATTGGTAATCAGGGATTGGGGTTATTATTCATTTATCAACTTTAACACATTTTAGGGGATTTTTAATACCAAACCCGTAGTACCAGTCAATCCCAATTACAAACCACAAATTCCCAATTACATATTTTCAACTTACCTTTGCGGCCTCATGTCCGACGCAATAAAGCACGAATGTGGCCTTGCATACATAAGGCTCTTAAAACCACTTTCTTACTATCACCTGAAATACGGCACTGCATTTTATGCGCTCAATAAGCTTTACCTGCTTATGGAAAAGCAGCATAACCGTGGCCAGGATGGGGCAGGTATAGCCACCGTAAAGCTGAATACCGAGCCCGGGCACCAGTTCATGCACCGCCTGCGCATCAGTGGTGCACAAGCCATATCACAGATCTTCCAGAACATCAATACGGAAGTGACGGAGATGGAAAAAATGTACCCGGAAATATTACAGCATCCGGGCCTGATGAAGGGGTATATGCGTTTTGTGGGCGAGGTGCTGCTGGGCCATTTGCGCTATGGCACACAGGGAAAAAACAATGTAGAGTTTTGCCACCCCTTTTTGAAGTCAAACATCAACCCTACCCGCAACCTGACGATGGCGGGTAACTTTAACCTCGTCAATACTGATGAGCTGTTTGCCATGCTGGCACAGCACCCTAATGGCACCATGCGCGAAAGCGACCTGGGCGCTATGATCGAGACCATACATTACTACTTATGCCAGGCAGACGAAATTAACCCATCTAACCTGAATATAGAAGGTGTACTGAAGCAGGCTACTACGCATTTTGATGGCGGCTTTGTATTCAGCGGCCTTGTGGGCAATGGCGATAGTTTTGTGATGCGCGATGCCAATGGCATCCGCCCATGCTACTATTACCAGGACGATGAAATAGTGGTAGCTGCCTCAGAGCGTGCTGCTATAATGACCGCATTTAATGTTACCCAGCAACAGGTGCGCAAACTGGAGCCAGGCCACGCCATCATTGTTTCGAAAGAAGGCGAGTTTAAGAACGTAGAGATACTGCCGGCTAAAGAACATACCGCATGTAGCTTTGAACGCATATATTTCAGCCGAGGCAGCGACCCTGATATATACAGGGAGCGCATGGAGCTGGGCCGCAACCTGGCCGGCGATGTGCTGAAAGCACTGGACTACCACCTGAAGCACACAATAGTTTCTTTCATACCGAACACTGCCGAGATAGCCTTCTATGGCCTTATTAAAGGACTGGAAGATTATTTGCTGGATATAAAAATGCAACGCATCAGCTCCCGCCGCGATACCATGACGGACGATGAAATGCGCGAGCTCATCAACCGCCGCGTGCGCATAGAAAAGATAGCGATAAAGGATGTGAAGATGCGCACCTTCATCACAGAAGATGCATCGCGCAACGAAATGGTGCAGCATGTATACGACATCACTTACGGCACTGTGCAAAGAGACGTAGACACGCTTGTCGTAATAGACGACTCCATAGTGCGGGGCACAACTTTGCGCGAAAGCATTATCAAGATGCTCAACCGCCTTGGGCCAAAACGCATCATTGTAGTTTCATCGGCGCCACAAATACGCTATCCCGATTGTTATGGTATAGATATGAGCCGCATGGGCGATTTTATTGCTTTCCAGGCAGCAGTAGGTTTGCTGGCTGACCGCGGGCAAAGTGAGAAACTGCACACTATATATAATCAATGCAAAGAAGCGGATACTAATGGCACACTGCACGAGCAAAACTTTGTAAAGGGTGTTTATGAATCGTTCAGTGATGAAGAGATCAGCAAAAAAATAGCACAGATGCTGCGCCATGAAGAGGTGACAGCAGAAGTAGATGTGATATACCAAACGGTTGAAGGCCTGCACCAGTCTTGCCCGCACAACCAGGGCGACTGGTATTTTACAGGCAACTACCCAACCCCCGGCGGCAACCGTGTAGCTAACCGCGCCTTTATGAACTATATGGAAAAACAGGACGGAAGAGGGTATTAGGTAGATGATGTATTTTGACTGCTACCGCTATCTATTATTTCATTTCAGTATTTGAATGTATACTACAAAGGCATTAATTCCTGTGGTTGCTTCCTTGCGATTTTTTTCGTTCGTTCTGTATTTGTTTAATGATCCTTTCATACTGAAGGGAATCGGTATTGTCATCCACAAACGCGTGCTCCAGGTTGATAAGTTTGTTTTTAGCATTAATACTGTAAAACGAATAGCAGATGCTACTACCTGCCAGTCCCATGCCTGTTATAATATTGAACCCAGTATCAAGAGAAGGATTGGGAATCTCCTCGAATCCATTTACCCGTATCAATTTTTTGTTTTTAGGGTCAATAAGGTATAGATAATAAGTAGGGTTAGACCTGGCTCCGGTGGAATGAAATATCGCGAGGTCCTTTACCCCATCGCCATTAAAATCATGAAACATAATCATGGGGTCCAGGCAATTTAAAGAGTCGGAGAAAATTATTTTTTTCCCAACTCCCGATTTTTTGTACAAAGTCAATGTGGCATTTTTTCCATCACCGGTATATTCCCCAAAGTAGACCAGTCCGCTATAATGCAAAGCCAGCCTGTAAGATGAATCCCCAAACATAATTATAGTGGTATCAAAACTTTCAGGTAGATGTGTCCCGTCTTCTTTCTTGTCCGTTTTTGCGGCAGTTGTTGCCGGCTGACCATACACTCTTGTGGATAGAAGCGCAAAGCAGGTAATTAGCAACGCGAGGTTTTTCATGCAGGAAAATTGTATGTATAAATATAATAAAACCGGCTGGAAAATATTTGCAGAAAAGCAAAGCGGCGGCAAGGTTCAAACATTTTTATATCTTTACTCAATTCATGTCTTTTCGTATTAAAAATCCGGAAAATGTTGCCAAAATTGCAACGATAGGAATTGTGATATACCTGGTATGCTTCGGCATTGCTACAGCATTCTTTCCCATCCGGCCCTTCTGGAATGATGAGTGGCGCCTTATCTACAACATCAAGTTTAAGACCGTTCCCCAACTGTGGGGCACACTCGATCTTTTACAGCAGTGCCCAAGGGTATATTTAACCGTCCTCAAAAAGATCACATCTTATTTCGACTACAGCTACATCTCTCTTCGACTGCCGGCATTGGTGATAACAATTGCCAACATTTTCTTTTGCTTTTATCTGAAGAAGAAAGTCTTTCCACAAAGGTCGGTATATGGTTTCCTCTTCATCCTCATCCTTATTTCATCACAAACGTTCACTGATTATATGGTGCAGGTAAAGCAATATGAAATGGAGATCTTTATGTGCCTGCTGGCACTATGGCAGTTAATAACACTGCTGGAGATAGCTGATGAAGGGCCGGGGAAAAAGTATAAATATGCATTACTCTGCATCAGCTTTTTAGCCGCGCCTTTCTTTAGTTATACTTACCCCATCGCTGTAGCGCCGGTTATTCTGATGGTGATCCTTTATACTGCAATGACTTCAAAAAAAAGGTTGCCGGAAAACAAAACAAACCTGTTTACATTATATCTGCCGCTGGTCCTTGTGTGCATCAGCATTGTTATCTTTTACCTTGTTGATGTAAGGCAACTGATGGCAGATAATAGAATGTACATGTCTTATCTGCGGATGCTGGGGAATGAAAAAAATGAAAATCACTTCATCCAAAACTTCTGGAAGCTATTTGCACTGATAGGGTCAGGCGCAGCTTTTGAGATCGTCTTCGGCATACTGGGTATTGCAGCCTTCATTTATGGCATATACAATGTCGCTAAGTCAAAAATAAAAGACTACACCCGGCAAGACTATTTAAAACTGTATGCCTTATCATTATTGATCTTGACATTGTGCCTCGTCCTGTCTGGCAAGCTGATGGGCGGCGTAGCAAGGCTCACTGCTTTTACGGTGCCATCCATTTGTATCCTTATCGTTTTATTTTTGCAGGATATAAAGAACAAGTACCATAAAGTCACTCTTGCCCGGACAGTGGCAGTCATTGTGTTCCTCGGCTTGTTTGGCAATATCCTGAGCACCTGTATCAATACATTCACCTACCCTGAATACAACAACAGGATCAACACTTACTGGAACACATCACTGGCGTTAAAACAGGCCAGGGAAAACAATATCCCCATTCTGATCACCGATGGCGTGCGCGGTGATAAGATCAATGACCCGGCACCTGCTCCCGGCAAGATCAGCGCCAATACCATAACTGCCGATCAGGTTGCCGGTACAGATACCCTGTGCGCAGAAGTAGTGCTGAAAGTAAATCCTGAGTATAAGACGTGGGCCCGCATACCTGTGTACCTGATGCCCGATGCAAAATGGACTACCGAGTATATGAAACAACTACCTGCCGAAATTAAATCAGCAATAGTGGGTGATGGAATTACTTTTTTAAAACTGGACCGGTGAATAGTATCAGTGATCGGAAGATGAAGTCGGTCCGCTTACTCTCGTTATCTTACTGCTGAACTGCCGGGATTCAAAATATTCATCCCAGGTCATTTTCATATCAGTTTTGCCGGCATAAAGGTCATATTGATTCATGTATCTTCTTATATCAGGATATGAAAGCCAAAACAGCGGACGCTCCTTTACCATCGGTGCAATAGCTTCTATATGCACTACCATAATCCCTTCGGCTTTGTCAAATATCCAGTCTTCTATTATTCCGTAACGATCTATTTGCTGCGGATAAATACATGAGGCAACGGGGCTGGCATCATATATTGAGTAATCCTGGGCCACTATTTTTTTCTCCATTCTTTTTTTTCTTCTTTCTTTAACCTGGTATTCTTCGATTGTAAATGCGCCGGAATCATTAGGATGCTGGGTAGAAGAATTTATGTATTCCCTGGCAATTGTTGAAAGTTGGGAGGGGTCGCAGGCTATTAGTTTATTTACTTCTTCTTTTGTCAAAGGACGTGCGTGATTTAACTCGACCAATGAGTCGTCAGAATAGACCCATTTATCCACTTTTTCAGCGAACACTTCGTCCTGACCTTTTCCCCTGAGACGCAAATCATCGTTCCCTGTGTCAGCAGCAAACGCTTTAAACAAACCTGCATTAATGCCACTTATCAATACATTTGCAAACACATCCTCCTGCGGCGATGCCGCATTATACCTCAACGGTGCATTTTGTTGTTCATATATTTCTATTTCCCGCCACACTCTTTTTTTCCAGAGTATGTCCTCCTTTTTTATTGGCTTCCACGGTATTTCATGCGCATTGGTATCGCTCTGCGCAAACGCAATGCTACCTGAGAATAACAGAAATATGGTAATCAGTCTTTTCATAGCAGCCAATTAATGCGTAATATTAAAAACATTTTTATACCCTTCATCAAAAATAAAATAATACCTGTATTATTTTAGCTATAATGATCATTATCCTATGATTGTGGCCGATAAATCTTTACTTTTGGCCGTTAATACAATGTGATGGACAATGATCTGAAACGCCCTGTACGTGTGCTTGTGGCAAAAGTAGGCCTCGACGGTCATGACAGGGGTGCAAAAGTGGTGGCCACTTCCCTTCGCGACGCAGGTATGGAAGTCATATACACCGGCCTCCGGCAAACACCCGAAATGGTGGTGAATACGGCATTGCAGGAAGATGTGGATGCCATAGGCATCAGCATACTCAGCGGTGCGCACATGACCGTTTTCCCGAAGGTCTGGCAACTGATGCAGGAAAAAGGCCTC